>Ga0209455_1000094_pt1 | contig 217675 bp, 187 predicted proteins | sample AraplaCol_mCL_r2_FD_184275 | JGI IMG/M metagenome (GOLD analysis project Ga0209455, IMG submission 184275) | Arabidopsis root microbial communities from North Carolina, USA - plate scrape CL_Col_mCL_r2 (SPAdes) (version 2) | ecosystem: Host-associated > Plants > Roots > Endosphere | place...
ATATCAAGCCAGCCGTTTCCAAGGAACGGCAGATAGGGACGTGCGTATGGAATCGCTGGAGAACGGTGGGCGTGTTGTTGAGCGTGGTCAGGTTGGATCGAGCATAAGGCAGCGTCTTCGACGCCGCTTCGATCACGCGCTTCGTATCGGCGTCATTGGGTTGCTCTGCTTCATGCAGTTGGCATGGGGCATCACCTATGCGCAGTCCACTAGCTATGTGTACGACGCCAATGGTCGCGTAGTCGCAGTCTCTGCCAGCAACGGTACCAGCGTCCAGTACACCTATAACTCGCTGGGGCATACCAGCCAGATCAGTGCGCCTGTCCCCGCAGGAAAGCTTGCGATTTTTACGTTCATGCCGACTCACGGTCAGTCCGGAACGCAGGTCACCATTCAGGGCCAAGGCTTCGACAGCAACGCCGCGAATGACACTGTGAGTTTTAATGGTGCTATCGCAACAGTCTTGTCCACTGCAGCAACCCAACTTGTTGTCGCAGTGCCAAGCGGGGCGACGACGGGACCGATCAGTGTCAGCGTGGGCAGTCAGACTGCTACCAGCGCGACGCCTTTTGTGGTCGACGATACCGGCGTGCCGCCGACGATTACCCAGGTGAGTCCTGCGGTTGTTTTGGTAGGAAATACAGTCACGGTAACGGGCACCCATCTCGATCCCGCGGCCGGCGAAACCATTGTAAGAATGGCCGGTTCTCCCATGACGGTCACGTCAGCAACGGATTCACAGCTGCAGTACGTAGTGCCGACGTCAGGGACCAGCGGCTTTGTAACCGTAGCCACGCCTTATGGCCACGCCACCAGCAGCGCACCGTTGATCGTACTGCCCAGTAACTTGAGTCCGGCGAATGTGGTCGACAATGTGTACGCCGATGTTGGCAGTAGCGCGGATATCGCTATTCCTGCGGGTGGTAAGACAGGGACTCTGCTGTTCCAAGCGGAGGTGGGCGATTGGATCAGTCTTCAGCTGAAAGCCATTAGCACGACAGCCAACGCCATCAATTACGCCGTCTACGCACCGGGTAATCAATTGATTCTGCAGGGCACTGTCTCTGCGAGCGCACCATCCATTCACCTGCCGCAATTGACTATCGCAGGAAACTATCTGGTCACCTTCACCCCTGACACGGCTGGCGCTGCTTTTACAGCGGGAGTGGAGCGTGCGGCGGCCCTTGCAAGCGGCACTTCGTTGAACGTGGCTATGGCCGTGCAGGGCCAAAGCAAGCGGCTTGTGTTTCAAGGTACGTCGGGACAAGTGATGACGTTGCTTGCCAGTGGTACTGCGACGACGCCGGTAGGGCAGGCGCTGAACTATACGGTTTATAGCCCCGGACAACAGGTCGTTGTAACCGGCTCGATTGCCAATAATGGTTCGATAAGTACACCGGTCTTGTCGGCTACAGGCGTCTATCAAGTCCTGGTCAGTCCAGGAACCGGCGTTACGGCGACAACCCAGGTCCAATTGGTAGCCGGCGACGTAATCATCGCCAATTGGCCAGCCAGCCACCATGGCGGGTATCCGGTGGGCAAGAGTGCCCAAATTAGCTTCACGGCTAATCAGGGTGACAATCTGGAGCTAACGTTGAGCAACGTGAGCTTCGGTGTCGATGACCGCTTTCCGATGACGGTAAACGTTCTGGATGCACAAGGAACCAATATCGCTAGCGGCCAGTGCGGGCAAGGCGGGACCTGTCGTTTAGCCTTGTGGAATCTGGTGCAAGGCAGCTACAGCGTAATAGCGACACCGATGTACTCGTTCTATTCGATTGCCGGGTTCGATGCCGTGCTGCAGTCGGACACCGTAGGTCCTGCGCTGAGCTTGAACGCAACACAAACAATAACGTTAGCGCAAGGACAAGTGGAGCGCTTCACGTTCAACGGAAATGCAGGAGACAACCTTGCATTGAACGTTGCCAACGTGAGCACAGCGAATGGAACCCAGCAGCCTGTGACGTTTGCGGTCTACCGTCCGGACACCAGTCCAATCACGACAACGAGTGCCTATCTCTCAACCAGTTTTACCAGCAGTGGAATTTTGAATGTTCCGAATCTGCCGGTTAGTGGCACCTATACGGTGATCGTGTCAACAAGTGGATTGGCCGCCACAGCCCAGTTGACGCTGACGCCGACGACGATTGCGGAAAACGGCCAAAGCGCCCATTACGGTGGCTACCTGAATGGACAGAGCGCGGGCATCAGCTTCACGGCCAACCAGGGCGACAACCTGGAACTCACGCTAAGCAATGTCAGTTTCGGTAGCGACGATCGATTCCCGATGACGGTGAATGTGCTGGATGCACATGGCACCAACATCGCCAGCGGTCAGTGCGGGCAAGGCGGAACCTGTCGCTTTGCCTTGTGGAATCTGTCGCAAGGCAGTTACAGCGTAATAGCGACGCCGATGTATTCCTTCTATTCGATCGCCGGATTCGACGCTGTGTTACAGCCGGATACGGTAGGCCCTGCGTTGAGCTTGAACACCGCGCAGACGGCGACGCTGGCGCAGGGACAGGTGGAGCGTTTCACATTCAACGGCAATGCAGGAGACAACTTAGCGTTGAACGTCACCAACGTGAGCACGGCGAATGGAACCCAGCCTGTGACGTTTGCGGTCTACCGTCCCGATACCAGCCCGATCACGACGACGAACGCCTATCTGACAAACAGCTTTACCAGTAGTGGAATTTTGAACGTTCCGAACCTGCCGGTTAGTGGCACCTATACGGTGATCGTGTCGGCAAGTGGTTTGGCAGCCACAGCGCAGTTGACGCTGACACCGACGACGATTGCGGAAAACGGCCAAAGTGCTCATTACGGTGGCTACCTGAATGGACAGAGCGCGGGCATCAGCTTCACGGCCAACCAGGGTGACAACCTGGAACTCACGCTAAGCAATGTCAGTTTCGGTAGCGACGATCGATTCCCGATGACGGTGAACGTGCTGGATGCACATGGCGCCAATATCGCCAGCGGTCAGTGTGGGCAAGGCGGAACCTGTCGCTTTACCCTGTGGAATCTCGCACAGGGCAACTACAGCATAGTGGCGATACCGATGTATTCCTTCTATTCGATTGCCGGGTTCGATGCCGTGTTGCAGCCGGACACGGTAGGTCCTGCGTTGAGCTTGAACACCGCGCAGACGGCAACGCTAGCGCAGGGACAAGTGGAGCGCTTCACATTCACCGGGAATGCGGGAGACAACCGCGTATTGAACGTTGCCAACGTGAGCACGACGAACCCGACGGGCCAACCTGTGACGTTTGCAGTGTATTGGCCGGACAACTCTATAACGCCGGGCAACGCTTACGTGAGTGGCCAGTACACCGACAGCGGCTCACTCAGCATGACCAACCTTCCCGTAGGTGGCACGTACACGATTGTGGTTTCCACCGGCGGCGAACCGGGCAGCGCGCAGCTAACGCTGCAATAGCACAAAGTTGCTGGTTGCGATGACATCGGCACAACGAATCAAACCGACATGGCTCTCGAGGAATCGGTAATGAAGATGGAGCGCACAAAACGGAGCTACGCAGGCGTTGCTGCGATAACCGGCGTAGCCGCACTCACGGCCTTGGCGCTTGCGCTGCCGCGCGCCGCCGTACCCGAGCGTATCAGCAGCGTTGGCCATACCTACGTATTACCTGCTTCTTCCGATATCAGCCAAACGTTGCTGTCGGATGGCCGCATGCTGGAAGTGCATGGCACTGAAGGTGTTGCTTACTTTGTTGATGGCAACAAACGCGAACGGGTAAAGCTACCCGAAACACGTCGATATGCTTCCGTAACGGTGATGCCGGGAAGTGAGGTATTGCTTTGGGGCGGTATCGATGCACAGGGCCGTGTGCTCACCAATGGCGAATGGTTCAATCCGGATACGCGGCATTTTGTGCACACTGGAGTGCTGGGTTTACCGGCTCGCGCAGGTCATACGCTCACGGTGCTCTCCGACGGGCGTGTGGTGATGAGTGGTGGCTGGTCAGCCGACGGGAATCCGGCGACCACCACGGTGCTATGGCAGCCACAGACGCGCCAAGCTGAGGAGTTCGCCACCGGTCTATCGCCACGCATCGAGGCAAAAGCATCGCTTCAAGGCGATGGCTCGGTGCTTATCGAAGGCGGTGTCGATCAACACGGCTCATCCATTCAAAGCGCCTGGCAGTACAACCCGGCCACCTCACGCGTGAGTGCAGCGGCTACATGGGCTTCCAAACCAGCAACACTTATCGCCGAGACGCTACCGGACAAGGACAACACATCCGCGTCGATTCACGGTCCGCTTGTCGTGCGCTTCGCAGCGCCCATCGATATGCGTGAATTGAATGCGCACGCCGTGATCTTGCTTGGCCCTGAAGGCTCGGTGCCAGTAAAAATTGTCGGTACCGAAGGTGGCCGTTTGGCTTTCGTGCAACTGCCGGACGATCTTTATCCCGGTTCACACTACACGCTGTTTATGAAGGGCCTGCGTACCGCAACGGGCAATGCCGTGCCGTACACCGCGGTGGGATTTACCACCGCCAGTCACGACGCCATGGGAGTGGTATTGGCCGGACAGGGCGGACGTCCTGCACCGAAAGATGTTCCTGCTGAGTCTTCCTTGCCGCCGCTCTACGTGATGGCCGGTGGCGGTCACGCTGCTTGTGCGGACGTGCAACTGTGCCGCCTGCACAGTCTGGTTCGCGATGGCGCGTTCTATCCCGGCAAGAACAATGCGCCGGATGCGACCGGCGCGCATTGGCGTCTGTACGCCAAATATCAACACCTGCCCGATACGCAGGCATTGGAAGCGACCTTACCCAAGGGTGCCACGGCGTTGATCGGTCAGGTGCGTCAGATCGACGAAACGCCGGTGGCCAATGTGGAGGTCAGTATCGGCGATCAAGTAGTAAAGACGGATGCGCAAGGCGTATTCGTGCTGAAGGGCCTTCCGTCTGGGCGTCAGGATATGTTCGTGGACGGCGGTTCGGCCAGTCACGGCGACGTGAACTACGGTCGCTTTGTGGTCGGCGCGGACGTCAAGGCCAAGGCTATCACGCACATGCCGTTCGTGATGTACCTGCCGCGCATCCTGCCGCGCGACGAGATCACATTGCCGACGCCAACGACGCGCGAAGTGGTGCTCACCCATCCGGATATGCCGGGTTTGGAACTGCATGTGCCGGCCGGAGCGGTGTTCAAAGACCGAAATGGCAAGGTGCTTTCGCACATAGCACTCGTGCCCACGCCGGTCGATCACGCACCGTTCCCGCTGCCCGATAACTTTCCGATGTACTTCACCATTCAACCGGGCGATGCGGTGGTGCAAGGACTCACGCCAGAGGCGGCCAAAGGTATCCGCGTGGTGTATCCGAACTATGGTCACGTGGCATCAGGAACTCACGCCGATTTCTGGTCGTACAGCGCGAAAGAGGGCTGGCAGATGTACGGCGCCGGTCGTGCGACGGCCGACGCCAAGCACCTTGCGCCCGACCCAGGGGTGGCTTTCACGATGGCGCTGGGCGCGGGCGCCTCGGCTAGCACAGCAGGTGGCGGAACCGATCAGGAGATCTGCAACCAGAGCGAAGGCCAGCCGGTCGATCTCCAAACGGGCCTGATGTTTCATCGTTGGAACGACTTGGCGATCGGCGACGTTATGCCACTGACGTTGCAGCGCGGCTACACCAGCGGCGATACCACATCGCATGCCTTCGGCATTGGGGGCAATACCAGCTTTGGCATGTATCTGTATAACCCGTCCACTTACCCAGGCGGCAGCAGCTGGAACAGCTTGACCCTGGTGCTGTCATGCGGAGAACGGATCAACTTCAACCTGATCAGCGGTACGGCGACGTGGCCCTTCCCGGCGGGAACGGTGTGGGCGCATACAGGGACGAATTCGGCGTTCTACGGCGCGACGATGCAGTTTGTGTTCGACAGCACGGCGATCGGTGCGCACTGGCTGATTACACTCAAGGACGGTACGCAGTACGCGCTGGCGCGGCACGTGCCCAACTCGCTGGAATGGATGCAGGATCGTTACGGCAATCAGATCCAATTCGTCTACAACGGCGGGCTGCTGCAACAGGCGATTTCGCCGAGTGGACGTAGCCTGACGTTCAACTACGACAGCGGCAATCGCATTTCCAGTGCCACCGACAACAGTGGCCGCACCGTTAGCTACGCCTACGACAGTGCCGGCACGCTGGCCACGGTCACGTATCCGGACCAGACCTCCGAGCAATACACCTATGACAGCAACCATCGCATGCTCACCATGCAGGATCGGCGTGGGCATGTGTGGGTCACCAACCAATACGACGCCAACGGTCGCGTGACCAAGCAGACCTACGCGGACAACACGTTCTATCAGTTTGCCTACACGACCGACAGCAACAATAGCGTCACCGCCACCACGATAACCGACCCCGACGGTAACCAGGAGCAAGTGCAGTTCGATGCGGTCAGTCATTATCCCAGCAGCGATACGCGTGCCTACGGCACCTCGCTGGCTCAGACAACGAGCTACAAGCGGGAACCTTCTGGCTTGGTCGATAGCGAGACTGATGCCTTGAACCGCACGACCAGCTATACGTATGACGCCCTAGGTAATGTCACCAGCATTACGCGACTGTTCGGTACATCGAATGCGGTCGCGACCAATTTTACGTACACCAGCGATTTCAACCAATTGGCCTCGGTCACCGATCCCCTCGGCCATACTACGACCGTCAGCTACACCAACGGCTGCCTAACGCAGATCACCGACGCGCTGGGGCACAGCACGACGATCCAGTGCAATGCGGCGGGCGAACCCACATCCATCCAGGATGCGCTTGGCAATGTGATGAGCTTCGCTTATCAGGGCTACGACCTGCAAAACATCACCGATCCGCTCAGTCGTACCACCAACTACGTGGTGGATACGCTGGGCCGCCACATTGCCACCCGCGACACGTTGGGCAACGTCACGCTCACCCAATATGACACCAACGATCGCGCGGTCTCTGCCACGGACGCCCTCAATCAAACCACCGTGCTCAACTACGACGGCAACGGCAACTTGTTGAGCGTAACGCTGCCGAACTCCGGCGTTATCAACTACGCCTACGACAACCGCAATCGGCTCATCACCCGCACCGATGCGATGAATCAGAGCGAGTCGTGGACGTATGACGGTATGGACCATGTGCTCTCGCATACCGACCGCAAAGGACAGGTGACCGACGTCAGCTACGATGTCCTTAACCGACGGAGCCTCGTGTCCTACGCAGATGGCTCTGGCATCCAGGCTAGCTACGATGCCGGCAACCGTCTGACGAGCCTGACCGACTCGACAAGCGGCACGTTGAGCTGGGGTTACGATGGACTCGACCGCCTGACCAGCACCAGCAGCCCGCAGGGTAGCGTCAGCTACACGTATGACGCAGCCGGTCGGCGCACCAGCATGACCGCAGCGGCCCAAGCGACGGCCAATTACGCCTTCGACAATGCAAACCGCCTCATCGCGATCACGCAGGGCAGTGAAACGGTGCAGCTGACCTATGACGCGGATAACCGTCGGACCACACTCACGCTGCCCAATGGCGTCACGGTCAACTATGGCTATGACAACGCGAGTGAGCTGACGGGACTGACTTACACGCAGAGCAATGGCAGAGCGCTGGGCAACTTGACCTATGGTTATGACGCCGACGGCCGGATTATCAGCAAGAGCGGCAGCTTCGCGACGGATGTGTTGCCGACGGCCACCACGCAGCCGGCGACGTTCGACCTCAATGATAGAAAGACGAGCTTCAATGGTCAGGCGCTGACCTACGACGCGAATGGCAACCTGACCAGCGATGGCACGAACACGTACTCGTGGAATGCGAGAAATCAACTCACACAAATAAGCCAGGGTGGCAACGCACAACTCAGCTTCAGTTACGACGCGTTGGGCCGACGCATCAACAAAACAGTGCAAGGCATTGCAACGCAGTTCTTGTATGACGGCAATAATGCTGTCCAAGAGATGCAAGGTAGTACGATCAACCCGATTCTGGTCGGCCTAGATGTCGACGAGCGCTTCGCGCGCAACGATGTAACGGGACGGACTTACTTCCTGACGGACTTGCTCAATAGCACGATTGCGTTGACCGACCCGACAGGGGCGATCAAACAGCAGTACAGTTACGACCCGTATGGCAATGTGACGCCGAGCGATACGACAACCGGATTCACGAATCCCTATCTGTATACAGGCAGAGAAGCTGACACCGCAGGACTTTATTACTACCGCGCCCGCTACTACAGCCCAATCTTCCCAGGCTTCATCAGCGAGGACCCCATCACGTTCAGCGGCGGGCAGTTGAGCTTCTATGCCTATGTGGCAGGAAATCCTTTGAGCTACGTCGATCCTCTAGGCTTAGTAGGAATACCCTTTTACATTCCTAAATCGAAGGTCATTTCCTACGTTCGATCTTCGGCCAAGGAGTTTGGGTATGACCTAAAAAAATGCTCGGATGCAGAAATTCTCGATTTCGTCAAGTTCATACCAGATGACGAGGCAGATGCATTTAAAAAGTCTTATGACAGTCGGCCTGATGCGGGCGGGGCATCGAACTCTGCTTCAGATGCAGCCAATGCCGCAGCATTCGGGAAAGAGCAAGCGATGATTAGCGATTGGCTAAAACGCTGGGGTAAGGGTAAGAAGAAAAAATGCTGGTGTAAAATCTAATTAAACACTTTCCCGCGCGAGGTTAATGGTATGAATTGGGTTTCGGCTTTTTTTTCTTATTGGCTTTCCCCTGTCTATTTGATAACTGCGCTGCTGTTCGGGTTGATGTCGTATTTTTCAATATCGTCAAATAAGAAATATGGCATAAAGATATTGGCGCATGCAAAATTAAAGTATGCGAGATTTGTTGCTGCGATTATTTTTGCTATGTTTGCTGTGGTTGCTCTATATGCTTCTTACGGCGCCTTGGTCTTTCAGTACTACTTGACCGTAAAAAAAATTCATCCGTAAACGTCATCTTTCGGCGCTAGGGACCGCTCATCCATATGCCTCTATGGGTGGTGGTCCATTTGATTAAATCGATCCATTTGGATTGAGTCCTTTAATGCTTGTGAGAAACGTGCATTGCTGCCTTACATGCCAAAGGTGGGCTTGGACAATGCCAATCTACATGATGCGTCCCCGGGTACTTGCCCAACGGCAATGACGGCATAATGAGAGGAAACAGTATCTATTTTCGACCGGGCGTCTACGATCCGTGTACTCCGGCCGGACTCGCATTGCTGGGCCACGAGTTGACGCATGTAGGGCAGTATCGCAAGGGTATGACTTGGTTTAGCTACCTGTGGTCAACACGAAGTGGTTACGAGAATGGCAAATATGAAAAGGAGGCTTATACAAAATGGCTTGAACAACGGCAAGCTCTCCGATTGTGAGTGTAAAAAATGACCACCTTCACAAAATTTACCTTGATCACCGGCCTAGACGTCGAAGATTTAGGCGGAGAGTCGACTAATCGAGATGCTGTGGCTACCGGGCCGCGCCACAAAAAAGCCAACCACACGCACCTTTAAATTGGGATTAATTTAGGGAAGGCACGTGACACTGTGGTCAAGCGGTTACGATCTCGGAAATGGCTCGTCTTTGCTATGGTCGCTATGTTTGTTCTGGCCGCAATTTTTTGGATGTACGCGGTAAGTGGCTTCTCTCTATCGTTTGCTGCCTGTGACGGGACCTTTTCGCTTGATGCAAAACTTCTGCGATGCAGGCGGCCTGTTGTTTTCCTTTGGCTATTCTGGCTTTGCATTGCCGCCGGCGCTAGTTTCGGTGTAGCAGCGATGGTACGTTTTTTGATTGTTAGGCTGAGACAATGAATCGAGTCGGCCTAGTGTCCAATCTCCAAAGCAGATTTAGCATGTGAGGACCAACTTTATCCCTTGGGAGGGTTCATCATCGTTCGAGGCCGTCCCATAGGGGCGTCCAGCGCTTCACGGATGTCGACATGCCGGCAAAGAGCGTTCCTGACCGAAAAGCTACGGTGTCGCCTGACACACTGTGGAGCCGTCCTGGCCGACCGAGCACCACTGGCCCCTGGCGACGTTGAAGGTCTTCGAGGACTGACTCTGCAGCACCTCGGGTAGGTGCTGTTGCTTTATCTCGCTCCAGTGCTCTTTGCGAAACTTTTCTTCGTCGGCGTCAGCCTTCACCAATTTTGCCTGGTACTCCTGCAACCCTTGTTGCTGGCGGGCTCGCTCTTCCGCTTCGTTCTCACGCCGAATCTCGGCGTCGTTGGCCATTTCCTGTCGTTGCTTTTCTTGCTGGCGCCTGACGTTGGCTTGAAGGCGCTCCTGGAAAAGGCGGGTAACGCCGTTTGCGACTGCGAAGGATCTGGCCTCATCCACGTGGCCGCTATCGATCATTGCGTCGAGGGCAATGGCGATGCGTTCCTGTTTCGCCTGGGCGGCCTCTGCCTCGGTCTCCTTGTGCAACAGATTGGTTTGCTGGCCAGGGCAGGGCGTATCCCCATAGGAAACCACCCCGTTCTTGCCGGTGCACTTGTAGATATCCGTGCCGCTCGCCGTTGAGACCATCAAAGGCAAAAGAAGAAGAGCCCAAAACCGGATGTGCATGCGCGTTCCCCATGACGTGCAGTTACAGGGAGTCTAGCAAATGAGCCGAGTTCCGGCCTGGCTGAATCTGCAGCCGCGTTTTGAGTTGGATTTCCCCTGCCGGGTATTGGGGAATGCGCTGAAGCAGATCTATCCTCGCGCGGCATGAGCTATGAAACGCTCGAAGTCAGGTATAGATATGTTTGAACCCATAATGATCGACACCAAGCGCCTGCGCCTCCGTCCGCTCCGAGCGGAGGACGCGCCTTTCTTTTTCGAAGTGTGGTCCGATCCTGAGGCGATGCGCTACTTTTCGTTTCCGCCCATGCAGCACATCGACCAGGCCCATGCGCGTGTTGCCGACAAATTGAAATCTTCGAGCGACGGCACTAGCGTGACTTGCGTCATCGAGTCGGGAGACACAGGAGAAGTACTTGGCGATTGCGCGCTGTTCAACGGAATTTCGCATTCAAAGCGCGCAGAGATCGGGTATTGCCTAAGGCGTAAACACTGGGGAAAAGGCTACATGGTTGAGGCGGCCGATGCGCTCATCGAGTACGGCTTCAAGCAGGTAGAATTGCGTCGAATCGAGGCAGACATCGATCCGCGCAATTTGCCTTCGATCCAACTGGTGGAGCGCCTTGGTTTCAAGCGCGAAGGCTATTTGCGCGAGCGTTGGATCATCGCCGGAGAGGTCGCCGATACCGTCCTGTACGGCTTGATCCAAAGCGACCGTTATCCGATTACAGATTGCGCATAAGCGCGTACATGCGCATCAAATTCTGCAGAATGCCGGCCGCGCGAAATAGCACAAAGCAGCGGCAGCCGAGAGCATGCATTCACATTAATCAACGGACATATTGCTGTCGGAACAGGGCAGACTTCTTCACTGAGTGCGTTTTGCAAGGTCGCTTAATAATTCAGTCATAGTGAATTAATAGCATCCGGCGCCGACGACGCTTCTGCATCGAATCGATAAAAGGCTGTCGATGCAGGCGCTCGTTGTTGGGACTGGCCAGGTCATCGCACAACACAACTCAATCTAGGGATGCTCTGATCTATTCCACGCACCCGGCATGACGTCCTGGCAGTCTGTTCAAGCCACGCGGCGCAGGCTGCGGTCCTTCTGGACGTCACCCCGTCATTTAAATTCAAGATGTCGGGGCCGCACTGTATGCGCCTATCGCTGCGCCCCAGCGTCTAGATAGACGGCCAGTCTGCCTTCGCCACTGGGACGCAGCGATACGCGCATACAGTGCGGTGACGGGTACGTGGAATAGATCAGAGCATCCCTGGAGGAAGTCATGAACTATCTCTCCCCAAGTGGTGCCAAAGGCAAGCTCCTGTGCCTCACGCTCCTGCTGTCTGCCGGACTTGTTCCTCAACTCTCTCACGCCGGGTGTTCTCTCCCCGTCGGTAACAGGATGGCTGCCATGCTAAAAACCATCCCCACCCGACAGGTTTCGGTACTCGCTCATCGCGGTCTGTGGGGCAATTTCTCCGGGGATGCATGCCTTCCTGAAAACTCGCGAGCCTCCCTGCAGAAAGCGGACGACGAATGCATGGATGCTGTCGAACTGGACGTCAAGATGACGAAGGAAGGCGTTCCTGTGCTGATGCACGATTTCAACCTCGGGCGCACCACCAATGTCTACACGGCATTTCGCGGCGGCTGCAAATACGACCCGATGACCAATCGGGCACCCATCCGAGCGTGGATTCCGTCAGCTGGCAAACCGTGCCGTTTCTGCATCTGTTGACGCCGGATCGTCGTTCGGTGACCGGCTACTTCGTACCGGATATCACCGGCGTGTTTACCTACTGCAATCAACACGGCCTGCGCACGCCGATGATCTTCGACACGAAGACTCAGGAAGCGGTGCGTGCCATCGATCGCCTGGCACAGGAAAACTTTTCGAGCCCCAGCCAAGTCGTGGGTGTGAAAGTCAACGCAACGCTCTATCCGCCCTACAGCGCGTTCAAGGCCGATGCGCCCACCATTCGCGGCATCCCGGTGTTCACCACCAACATGCTGTCGAAGATCAACGTGCCTGCCGTACCTTTATCACCAGCGACAATCCGAAGGGGCTGATCAGCTTCCTTCACTCAAAGGGACTTCATTGATCTAAGTTCCGCGCGAGGGGGCGGTCAGACGCCCCTCTCTCTCATGTCGCGCAGTAGCCGCTCCCCGAAGCATCATACCCATGACACTTTATCGTCGACTTCTTTGCGCTGCCGTGCTTGCCGGCATCGCTGTCGCTCCCGTTGCTTCGGTGCTGGCGGGCGATCCATCGCCTGTGGCATTGCGCATAGGAGACACAAAGCTGTCCCCGCAACAGTATCGCGATGTGGCCGCTGCCTTGCAGGACACGTCAGGCGCCACCTCGTTCGCCGAGGACAACGATCAGCTAAAGCAGTTTGCCGAAACGGAGGTTCTCGCCGCCCATGCGCGCAAAGACGGTCTGGATCAGGATCACGCCATAGCTGCGAAGATTCGCATTGCGATCGACACCGTTCTCGCGCACGCCGAGCGCGATCATTTATACGCCACGGCGACAGTCACGAATGACGATGTGAAACAACACTTGAATTCGCAACCCAACGCCTACGACGAATACGCACTCAGCCATATCTTCATCGCGATCGGGCCAACCAAAAACGGTGGCCGGCGAACCGAACATGAAGCCCTCATCAAGGCCGAGCAGATCAAAAAGAAGCTTGATTCAGGCGCCGATTTCGCCAGCCTGGCGCGAGCTGAATCGGATGATCCGGCAACGGCCAAGGATGGAGGCGAGCTGCAACCCATGCTTGGCATGTACGTCGCAGACGAATTTCTGCCAGCCATGAGCCAACTGCACAGTGGCGACATTTCCAACCCCATGAAAGGCGCGCAGGGTTACCACCTGATCCTGGTTCAGCAGCGAACCGTTGCAAGCTTCGAAAACCGGCACAAGATGATTGAAGCCGTTCTGCGGGACAAGGCGGTGGAGTCAGCCTTGACTCAGTGGATGCAGAACACGCCGGTCGAGTTCAACAAATCGACGCTCGACGACCACACGTCCAAATAGATGATGCCTCGTGCGCATGTCTATGTTTAATCGTCGTCTATGGCTGGTGGCCGCTGCACTAAGTGCGGCCATCGCCTTTGTTGGCATACTGCACCCGGTAAGTACCTCTCTTAAGCCAGCAGCTGCAACACCGGCACCGAAATTCGCTGCTGGCCATCGGATCGTCCACAGTCACGCGACCGATCCAATCATCCATAACGATCCGGCAAGCCGCCTGTTCGATGACGCCAATCTGGATGACGTATGTAGCCGCATGGCGACTCAACCCGCGTACGAATCACAACCCGGAGAGGCTCTTGTAACAGCCTCAGAGCCAGGCGTCGCCGGGAAAGAACAGCTAAGCCGCATTTGTGCGAAGAAAATGATTTCGTCGGACGATGAAATTCTGTCGCGCATGCGTGATGCGGCAAACGGACGCAGCCGATCTATAAGACCCTGGCCGCTTTCTCCATTCACTCTGTGCGAATCGCGACCACGGGCGGCACCTTTGTAGCGTATCGGGCCGGCCCCCACACAGCCAGCTGCCCGAGTGCCCACAACAGCAGCGCACCCAGTGGTAATACGTAAAGCGGCATGCGTGGCAATTCATAGACCTTCATCAGGCCGACATTCGCCAAGTACGCAAGCAACGCGCCGAGTACGATGCCGCCGCTGACGATCAGGAAATTCTCAGCATGGAAGTAGCGCAGGATGTCGCCCGTTGTTGCACCGAGCGAACGGCGTATGCCGATCTGTTTGCGTCGCTGACTGACCCAGAAACTGCTCAACCCCACGATGCCGCCCGCGGTTGCCATCAGCAGCAATCCGCTGAGGATGCTCATCAGCAACGCGACGCTGCGATCGGTCGCGTAATCGCGCTCGCGCGCTTGGCGCAAGGTAACCACACCTTCTTTCGGATCGATAAGGCGCACGCCGCCACGCTCTTGTAGCGCTTTCAGTGCCGCGGCGATTACCGGTTTCATGGCGGTGGAGTCGGTACGCACCAGATACACGACACCCTCTGGATCGAGATAACGTGTGGGGACCAGCACGCTATCCTCGTCGATGGATCGCACGGAGCTGTCAGCGTATGAACCTTGCAGGCTGGCGAGGATGCCGATGATGGTGGCAGGCCCAGCCGGGAGGTAAACCGTTTTGCCCAGGGCCGAACCATCGGGAAACAACTTCTCGGCAGCGCTGCGCGTGATGATGATGCCTGGCACGGACATCTTGTCGTAGGGGCCGATGGCAGCGATTTCCTCGGGATGAAAATTGCGCCCGGCAACTAGCGAAATGCCAAGCGTATCGATCGCGTGCTCATCGGCAACGTAGGCAATGGCAAGTTTCGGGTGTGTCTTTTGGTCCGGTTTGAGTTTCAGTCCAAGTGGTATCCCGCCACCGCCTTCCAGCGGATAAGCCTCGCTGGAAAACACGTTGCGCACGCCCGGCACCTGACGCAGGGCGGCGAGGTCGGTGCGAATATTAGTGTCGATCTGCGCGGCGTTCTGACCATTCTTCCATTCGTTGCGGATGACGAAGATATGGGCTTCGTCCGTGCCGGTGGGGCGAGACAAATGGATAAAGCGCGTTGCCACGATAAAGAGTGCGTTAGAGGCCACCGCCAGCGTCAATGCCACCTGCAGCACGATGAGCACGGTGGCTACCTTGTGTCGACCCAGCGCGGCAACGATCGGGCGCAACTGCATCAATGCCCTGGTGAGTGCCATGACGGTAACCTCAACTGTTGATCTTGATTTGCCAGGCGGGCTGGATTCGCGCCGCGCGCCAGGTCGGATACAGGGCGGAAATAACCGTGGCGGCAACTGCAAGCAGCACGGTCAGTGCTATCAGCGAGGCATCGACGTGCACAATGCGTGCAATGCGCGGCTCAAAAAGCCCCCCGGCACCCCGTAGACCGAGCAGCGTCAAGGCCACGCCGAAGATGCCGCCGACGCAACCAATGGTGGCCCCCTCGATCAGGAATTGTCGGTAGATGGCGGCTCGCGAAGCCCCCAGCGCTCGACGTATGCCGATTTCCGGTGCGCGCCGCATGAATCGTGCAAGGATGAGCCCGATGACGTTGACCATCACAATCAGCAAAAAGCTGGCAGACACCAACATGGACAAGGTGGATGCCTTGGGCGTGACGTGCTCGTGCGCCATCCATTCCATCAGGTCGCGCAGTCGTATATTGGGCGCCCATGAAAAGCGGCCGCTGCGTTGCTGTTCCTGGGCATAGTTGCGCAGGAATTCGCGGTAGCGTTCCACATCGGTTGGCGTCGCAAGCTCCACCCAGGCGTTGATCCATACACATTCGCTGTGCAGGTATTTATCCCAGTCGGAGATGCCAAGGTCTGTCGAATACGAAGGGCAGAGATCGTATTTGGTGCCCTTCTTCATATCGATCGCACGGGTGAACGGGATATAGATATCCCCCGTGTCATTGAATATCTCCGGGATTCCAAGGCTGGCGATATCAAAGAAGCGAGGCTTCGGGTTCCAGTCGTCCAGCACGCCGCCAATGCGGAAAGTCTTCTCATCCAGCCGGATTTCCTGGCCAACGCTGTTGTGTCCACCAAACAGCTTGTCGTTCAAGCGGCGACTGATGACCGCCACCGTGGCGTGCCGTGCATCGTCAGTCGGAGTCCATCCGCCGCCAAAACGAAAAGGCACATCAAACATGGGGAAAAAATCGGCGGTCACTGCATCGCCACTGAGCGGCATGGCCGGAATCAATCGACTATCCGATTCCATTTGCCATGTTGCCGGATAGAGCAGTGTTTGCCGGCTTGCCTTCTGCGCCTGCCATAGCGCGATGGCATCCATGTAGCTCAATACCGGAGAGGGTTCGCTCCCGTTCCAATTGACGGCTGGGCCAAAACTGTCGACCTGCGGCACGTAAAGCCGGGAAGACTTGGCCGGGATGGGGTCGCTCGTTGTCGCGCGGAACACGGCATAGGACACCATGCAGGCCGACACCCCGAAGGCCAGCAGCATGACTACTAGCGCGGTCAAAGCCTTGCTTCGTCCACTGCTTCGCAACGCCAACGCAACGTAATGCCCCCACATAAGGCCCCCTGTGACCTCATCCGAATAACCGACAAATGGTTAGTCTGCCGATCTAGACAATACCCGATCCGAACGGGACATCGCGCAACTGAGCGCGGCGTCAAGCACCGTCTTGAACATAGCGTGACGATGATCATGTCCCTGCGCAGGCGAAGTCCAGCCCGATGATGCCCTGTTCTTTGATCCGCTGTTCCAGCAACGGTGGGTCTTGCTGCCCGAGTAGAGGGTGGGCAATGATCCGGAAGCGGCACAACTGCCGATCAACGCACAGGGGAAATATGCGAAGACGGGTTATTGCCGCGCTGGCGGCCATCGTTTCTTGCACGTGTCTTGCGGACCAGACGATCACGAAAGTGATTGACGATCCTGTCTACACGGGTCCCGTGAAGCTGGTGGACATCGGCAACGGACAACGCCTGAACGTGTACTGCGTGGGTACCGGTTCACCGGTCGTGGTCTTTGACTCGGGGTTGGGTGATTCCACGATCTCCTGGGCGCTGGTGCAGCCTGCCATAGCAAAGAAGACCACGGCCTGTTCGTTTGATCGCGCCGGCATGGGATACAGCGACGCCATTCGCCGTCCCAGTACGGCACTCAATCAGTCCGAAGATTTGCATGCCTTGTTGCAGGCGGCGCATCTCAAACCGCCGTACGTGCTTGTGGGGCATTCCATGGCCGGCATGAATGTACGCGTCTATGCCGACAAATATCCCGATGAAGTGGCGGGTTTGGTGATAGTGGATGGATCGCACGAAGACCAGTCGGTAAAAAGTTGGGCCACCGGCAAGCCGGGCGAGAAGGCGAGTTTTGATGCGAGGCTCCGCGATAGGAAAAAGTGTCCCCTCCAAGCCGAAAAAGGCTTGGTGAAAGGAACCCCCATGTACAAAAAGTGCGTGGACGACTCAGACAACCCGCATTTCAGCCCAGCGATCGATGCCGCGGTGGAAAAGTATGAGGTCACGGTCAAATGGCAGGCCGCCGAACTCTCCGAGTTGGAAAATATCTTTTACGCAAGCGCTGACGAGACGCGCGCGACCAGAAAGAATTTTGGTGATATGCCCATTATCGTCTTGACGCATTCGCCTCATGCCAAATCAAAAGGCGAAACCCAAGACGTGCGCAATCAAAAAACGCTGCGTTGGGAAGAGGCTCACACCCAAGTGGCGAGCATGTCCACGCGCGGCATCAATATCATCGTGCCCAATTCCAACCACTACATTCAGTACGACCATCCGCAGGTCGTTATCGATGCCATCAATCAGGCCGTCTCGATTGCCAGAGGGCAATAGCGAAACCCAAGAATTAGCGGCCCGCCGTGCGGGCCGCTAACGTCAGAGGCTGCTTATCATTTATCCGTTGCCGTGTACGTCAAATCGGCACTGTAACTATCTACGTGCGCCGATACGCTCTGGATGGCATCATTTACGGATTTACGAATCGCTTGCCCGATTTCCTTCCCGTAGACATTCTCGACCATTTTCCACACCGAGGGATCAGGGTCTTTGCCGATATCCGCCCAACTCTTGGCCGGAATAACCAGGATAAAGTCGGGTGCACCTTCATCGCCGTCGCGAACTTGCCCCATCATGTAGTTGATAGCCCAATTGGATTTCTCCGCAGCGGCAGCGATTTTTTTCGCGGCAGCGGTAAAGGCTTCCGATGCTTCATGCCCGGGCTTGAGCTTGAAATACGTGACTTCAATGAAAGCGGAAGTCGGCGGCGTGGTTTTAGGCATGTGACTTAATGCCGGCACCAGTTCGAAAAACGCGCTGGTCTCGCTTTTCAAATGCGGATTTACCGCCGTCCTGAGCGCTTGATCGCACGCCTTGCCGGCAGCGTTCATCGCATCAAAGCTTTCCCATGAAAGCGGGTCGGTGACATACGAATAAGCGTACGTATTTCCCGTCTCGTGTATCCATGCTTTCCACGTATATTTGAAACCGTGCTGATGTAGGCATTGATTGAAGTTCTTTACGCCGGTTTCATAGGCCTGCTGATCGGCAGGGGCCACAATGTCGGTGTAATCCCTTACGACCGTCGGACCAACCGTATCCGCAGCCTGAACTCCAGTGGCGCATAACAGCGTGAATGACAAGGCTAGCCAGGGTGTGATGGTGTTCATAAGAACCTCGCTTAGGGCTGTTGCCCGGCATGGTGTGTTGAGGCCCCTGATCGCTTCGGGCGGACGAAGCTCATTCAGTATGCGCGTAATTTTTTGCGCTGGAAGGTGTGAGTATAAAGGTTTGATTTTGAAATAATTAATGGTGACTCTTCATGCTGGAAGATCGCCCGATATGATCGGCGTGATAGCCAAGCCGGGAGCGCTTGCCTGCGAGTGCTCGCTTTCGGTTGGGGTGTTGTTCTAAGAAGCTCCGCAATACCTCACCGTCATTCCGGCGAAGGCCGGAATCCAGTTGAAATTCGCTGTGCGAAGCACTCAACATAAAAGTGTTGTGCCCTTCGGACGCATATTCGAACTGGATTCGGGCCTTCGCCGGAATGACGGTGAGGTGGTTTCGTCATGAAGCGCCAGCGTTTGTTGCTTTGGCTTTGCCAGGAATAACTAGAAAAAGCGCGGTGGAAACTCACGTTTCTCCCCCCCTTCGCTGCGCAATCCCACTCAACTAACCGCTTTAATTGCCTTGCTTATGGCATGACGCAAATCAAGGCTCATCCCGGTAATGATGTAAAACCCGTTTCGCCACTCGGGATCTACTACGGTACCGGTGCGGGTAATCCGCTCCAGATTTTTTTGAGCTTGCGTGCCACCTTGAACATGCACGCGCTCATAGTGACAGGCCGTAAAGAACAATTGCGCAGAAACGCACCTCGCCACGATTCTTCGCGCGCCGCGATTGGTTACACCAGGAGTCGGCACTGTGTATTCCAGATAGCGGCCGGCAGGCAGATCGCGAAAATTATTTCCAAAGGGCGATCCATCTTTCACCGGATAAGGAAAGGGGCCATTGGAAATAATGAGGCTGATGGTGTGACGCGCTTCCGGAGGAAGTTTGTCATAGTCGATGGAGTACAAGGCGTTACCCATGCCGCCTCCGCGTCCAAGCATGCCGTGTAGCCGCATCGCATGCTCTTCGATAGCCATATCGTATTTTTCGCTGCTGGTAACGGGAGCAACCATTTTTTTCATCCTCTCGTTGACTGCACTTTCCATGTGGCCTCGCGGCAAACTTCTGCGCGAACCACGTCGTCTTGTACGCCGGAGCTATAAACGGAATTCGTCGGCGCGCATTCAACTTCTGTCCAACGCTTGTGCTTAAAACAAGTCCTTCGCCAGCCATCATCGTTGCCGGCAGAGATTTTCAACGCATGTCACAGATGCAGTTCGGTGATGCTGCGTACGGGGGGCAAATGGATCAGTCGTACCCCGGTCGGCAAAGTTACCTTAAGTCACCTCGTGACAGCCGCATGCGCCTTTTATCACGGAAAAGAACAAAGAAATGTGACTCTTTGTTTGCAAGGAAGAAAAGTATGAGCGCCCGGGCTTGCCCCAAAACATCGGATCATTTCTAATACAGCGCGCCGGTTCATCCGGCCGCTGGCGTCGCCTTCGCGGCGCAGCGTCAAGCAAGGGATATCGATGTTCAGGAAGAGCAGCATGTTCAAGTGGTTCGGTGTGGCCGCAATGGCCGCCCTGTTGGCACCGCTGGGCGCTTTGGCGCAGTCGGCGCCTTCGTATTTCAAGTTGTCGAGCAACCCCGATTTCGCCAAATACCGGCCTGCGCTGGTGGATTACCTGCACAGCCAGCATTACCGCAAGGTCGCCCATTTCTGCGTATTCGGTACCAAGGACGATAGCGGTGCCACCGCCACCGTGATCTGGCTGGATGGACAGCAGATCATCGATTGGGGCGGCAATGATTCGGCGCTGGCTGACTCCACCTCCATCGTGCATCTGAAAACCGACGTGGTGCCCACGGAGAATGATCTGCACGGCAGCACTTATCTGGTTACCCGCAAGTGGGTGAAGGATCAGCAGACCCTCTGCAAGCAAAACGGCGAGACGGTGCAAATCAGCGCGGCAGACCTCAAGCCATAAACCTGGAACCTTCTTCAAAGGACTTGAATTGTGATTACGCTACCCGACCAAATGAGCGTTGCGGGCATCAAGGCTCGCCTGTTTTTGTGCGAATGCCCGGCGCCTAGCGATCATAGCTACACCCCCGACGCCGCGGCCGAGGCGATCAACCTGATGGATGTTGTGATCCGCAACCGTGTGCTGAACCCGCGCCCGTTCATGGCTAGCAGCCCTTCCGTGCTGGCAGTGGTGAAGGCGCGCGGACAGTTTGCCGGTTTTGATGGTTACCCCAACATCGGCCCGAGCTTGGTCACGCATATCCAGGACATTCTCAATATCGCCAACAGCGCGCGTGACCAGCGCTCGGCCAGCTACCAGGACTTCGTCAACAAGGTGCTGACGGTGGCCAATGCGAGCAGCAATACCGATCCCTCGCCCGGCAAGCTGGTAGCTTGGCGTACGCATAACCATTCGTCGCCGGGTGCAGGTTTTGTGCTGTTCAAGACGGTGTTGAAGAACGATTTTTATTACAAGACCAGCTGATGCTCGCGCGGCGAGCAGTTCGCTGTCTTGCAGTACCCTCAATGCGCTTGTGAGACATCGGCTGGCACAACCGCCATGACGCGTGCCGGAAAGCCATCGCCGTTTTTTACCTTGGGCCACATGGCGATAAGTACCGCGCCGATTGCGGGCACCTGGTCAAGGTTGGCCATGGCTTCGATCTGGTAATGGCCGTGTTGTAGCAGCCAGGTTTCCGAATCCATATGTTCCGTCGTATCGGTATCGAGCGATTCGTGGCCGATCGCCACCACGCCGCGCTGTTCGATCAAAAACTGCACGGCTGCCAGCGACCATGCGGGGAAGGGCGACCGTTTGAATCGCGTCGGGTTGGTATCCCAATCCTTGGACATGTCGGTACGTAGCGCCGCGAACGATCCAGATGGCACGCGGCCGTGCATTTTTTCCCAAGACAGAATGTCGTTGACGCTCAACGCATGATCGGGATCTTTTTTCAGCAAGCCGGTGATATCGAAAACCACCAGCGGCAAAATCATTTGATTCAATGCAATGGCATCGATCGTGGCGCCATGGGCATCGAAGTGCGCAGGCGGATCGACGTGCGTTCCATACTGGCCGACCATCGAGAAGTAGTTGGCCCGGAACCCGTCCTTGTCGATGGTGTAGGGCTGCCCGGTCTTCGGATCTTTCGCGGGCGTGATCACCGCTTGGCCGAAGCCGCTCCAGACCGGCGTGCTTGCACTGAAGGAATGCGTTAGATCCACCAACTTGCCGGCATGGATGATGGCGAGAAGCTCGGTGGTCTGGTTGTCATGCGTGTTGCTTGTGTTTGCCTGGGCCATAGCGCCCATGCTCAGGAAAGAAAAGGCCAGGACGGCAATCATGCGGTGGATCACGTTTGGACCTCTGTAGCTCACGTCGATTCCTCAGGGTGTTTGATGGAAGGCTTGTCAGGCAACCCTAACCAGAATGGAAAAGGAGTGGATCGGGGTACTTCCACCTGAAAAAGCACTGTTACTCCCTTGATCGCTTTCATTAATCTGGCTTGACCCTCTGAGGTTATACCAAGTGAGTTGCCCCAATCTGGCAATTTCGATAAGTTTGCGAGGCCGTCTCCAGGCGGCTGCGTGATTGGCCTGAAGGGTGCGAAGGGGATTAGGATTACGCAACCAATTTCCGTCATCTTGCCGGACGGTAGCTATAGTGGCGCGCGCTTTGTTACACACACAAACAATGCTGCATTAGCTGACGGGGCATCGCTTTACTTCGCCCCGCTTACAAAGGAGTGTTTGCATGGCAGAAACGACCGCTTTGAATCTTTACAGATCATGCCGTATCGAGCAGTTTCCTAACGGCGTGATGGTTGATGATGAGCCCGCACCGGGGGTACTGCACCCCGATTTCTACGATAGACCATTGCCCAATGGCGGCGTCCGCGAGGCGGATATCCAGGTCTACCTCGTGAAAGATGTCGAGTGGGTGGGAACCGGGCAGGGCACATCGCTATTTGATCGACCTGGGGTATTCACGAAGCCAGGATGGTTATCTTTCCCCATTCCAGAAGGCACGCCGATACCGGACTCGCTCATCGTTGCAAATACGGGCTACAACAAGCGACTCAAAGCAACGCATTATCAGATTGAGGTGAGAGCACCTATGAGGAAGGATGCTATGGAAGGTGCTTTGGAAAATTTTGCCCGCAGCGCCGTGGCGCGCTCGGTGGAGTTATCTCGTCGTGGTGTTAAGGCGTAAAGGGCATCGATATGGCTGAGATTGATGGCGTGACGCTTCGGATGGCTATCCAAGCGGTGGACGCGATGATCAATGATCTCGCGAAGCAATTGGAAACGGACAACAGTCAAGAAGCTGGAGAGCTTGAGCTTCGTTTGCTGAAATACGAAAAGGCTTTGGGAAAGCTCAAGGTTGGTTATGAGGAGGAGCAGAAGCATTCAAGTAATCTTCCGCCTTTTGAGGAGCTTATTAAGGGGTGACCCAAAATAGGTGCTTTCATTTTGTAATCGAAAGAGGATGGGGTGTTTGAAAAAAGTACTCTGCATACTCTGCCTCCCCTTGACGATTAGCTTGTGTGCCACCGCTAAAGTAGCCCGCAGCAGGAGCCTTTGCTCTATATGTTCAGTAAATCTCTCGAAAATTTAATAGGCCAGTGCTACAAGCGATCACGCGAGATGCGTCATCAGTACATGATGGTGGAAGACCTTCTCCTTGCCCTCCTGGATGACTCCGATACGGCGAAGGCCATCAAATTTCTCGATGGTGATATAAAGAAGCTAAGGTAATCTGCGCCATTAACGTCAGCATGGCCTGGATATCTCTGAGCTTTTCATAGGTTTCTTCAGACAATAGATAGAGTTGCGGTCCGCAGCGGCCGCTTTGCATGTCTTCCATGGTGTTCTCCACACGTTTAGGTCACGCCGCGTATTGCGCGCGGCGTGAAGGGCTTGCAGGAAAAACCCCGCTCGTTTTGTCGGAATCAGCTGCTTCCGTTTCGACGAATGCCCACTTTGGCTCGACGCGACGCAGTGTGCGCAGTGGTGAAGTAAGGGAAATGCACCGTGGTGGGGGCACGAAGGCGTGCCGGTGCCGTATGATCGAACGTAACCATGATCAACTCTCTTATCAGTTGGTGGTGGCCAGCGGGTCGTTTGGGTTGCAGCCCAGGCGATCCGCGTTACTTCACTCATGTCGGGCGTGATGATGTCATCGAAGCGGATGATCACGCCCGACGAGCGCACCATCGCATGAAGCGCATCTTGCGATCTGTCGGGGCTGAGTGATTCGGTGTGTTGGGGAATGCCTACTTGGCACATGTGAAAGAACGGAGCTAAACATGCGTCCCTTTTGACCGCGGAACATGTCCGGACAGCACGGACACCTGTCCTGTCCGCGGACAGCGTCGATAGATCCCGCCATTTCTCGCAAATGCCGCCGCTATGCGGTTTTCCAGCCACCAATGAGGTTGGCATCAGCTTTGCAGCGCTTAGCTCGAAAGCCTCACTCACTGATCGAACGGAGAACCGCCATGAAATTCGAAACCCTGATGCTCAACAGCTTCTTCGCCGCTTGTGTAGCGATCTGCGTTTCAACGTTGGCTGCCATGCTGGCATAAGCCACCATCGTTTCTCACACTTGTAACAGCCTTACTTTTTTTAAAGGAACCATGATGTCCCAGCGGATTGCACGGAACAGGCGGTGGTTGGGTTGTGCTGTTGCAGCGCTTTGCTCGACTATCGCCGTTTCAGCTTACGCCGCAACAACCGCAACACCCAGCGACAATCCGCGCAGCTCCGCGTTGGACATCGCCGTCGACAAGGCAGCCAGCGACTACTTCCGCAACCGCTGTCACGTTGGCGTCTCCATGGCGGTAGTGGAAGCAGGCCATGCCTACTTCTACGACTACGGCAGTACGTCTCGCAGCAAAGCCGAACTGCCAGCGCCGCAAAGCATTTACGAGCTGGCATCGGTCACCAAAACATTTACCGCAACGTTGGCGGCGCAGGCGGTCGTCGACGGTCGCATGAGTCGGGATGGCGATTTTCGCAAGGACTTGCCCGGCGACTACAGCAATCTTGCTTGGAACGGCCAACCGATTACTTTGCGCACGTTGATCACACATCGCTCCGGTATGCCCCGCGATATTCCCGATACGGATGCGCTTTTTGCGAATAAAGGCGCACCTGACTTTAATGCGCGCATGGTCGCCCTTAACAAGGGCTTCGGCCCCGAACAGTTTCTGGCGGCCTTGCACGATACCAAGCTGCGTAGTGCGCCCGGCGAAAAGCAGGCGTATTCCAATGCAGGTTTTCTGACGGTTGCCGTCGGCCTGGAAAAGGTGGATGGCAAACCCATTGATGCACTGGTGAGTCAATCCATCACCCGGCCGTTGGGCATGACATCAACGGGCTTCATGCTGAGTGCCGGCGAACAGCTGCGTCTTGTGCAAGGTTACGATCGCTTCGGCCGCCTTACCCCATACCACGTGCCCAATGCAGGCGCGGCATGGGGGTTGTATGCCTCCATCAAAGACATGGCGAAATATGTTCGCTGGCAACTGGATGAGCGTGATCCCGTCATCCGCCTTTCGCATCAGGCGTTGATCGGTGATGCGAAAGACGGTGAGGCCATGGCCTGGAACCTGGGAAATGATCACGGTCAGCCGGTTATCTGGCACGGCGGCGGAAGCTTCGGCATGTCCAGCCAGGTGGTGCTTTATCCGAAACAGCACGAGGGTTTCGTGTTGTTTGCCAATGACGCTTGTGAAGGCACCGAGGGTGCGTTGAAAGCAATGGGCGAGGCGATTCATGGATGGGATCGTTCGGGTGGTAGCGACAGCCAAGATGGCCGGAATTGATTTCGGGCAATTTGAGGTCGCTTTCCGCCAGAGCATCCTTTCAATTAAGGAGGCTCAGCAATACCTCACCGTTATTCCGGCGAAGTAAGACAGGTTCTTCTTCGTGAACGATGCTCTGGAACCATTAAAAGCGCAGCGCGTAGGTTGGGGTGCGAACCCCAACATTGCCATGCACGCGTAAATCTCGAGGTTGGGGTTCGCACCCCAATTCCCGATGATGGAGCAATGAGGCAGAAGCAACCTATCGCTGCGTCGCCAACTCGATACTGCGCGGCGCGGCCAAACCACCGTAATGCATGTCGATACGACGAAGCAGTATCAACGCCTTATCACTCTCACCGCTTTGCTTCCACTGCCGTACTTGATCGAGTTGCACATCGAGCGCTTGCTGTAGATGAGCACGACAGGCGTCGAGGTTATCGGCAGCCGGCGGGTGATGTTGTTCAAGCGCGACAAGCGCACGTTCCATCGCACCTGGCTCAGCAAGTTCATGGCCAAGCCAGGGCATGTGTATGGTCTCGACATCGGTAATGCACCACTCGGGCAGGGCATGGCGGCTACGGCTATCCATGTCCAGATGAAAGTCATCTTGTTGGCCGGTGAGGTAGATGAGTCGGCTGGAGGTCTGAAACTGTTCCAACAACGGCTTTGGCGGTGGTGGAACGGTGTCGCCAATGGTATCGCTACCGGCATCGAGCAAAGCACCGTGGAACAGATCCGGATAGCCCAACGCCAAGCGCATGGCCATGCGCGAGCCACCGGAAAAACCGCTGACATAGACCCGCTGCGGATCGACGTGATAGAGCCCTATCACATTGGTAGCAGCAAGCACGGCAAGCGCTGCGCGCCGATCGAATGCGCCGGTATCGTTACCGGAATTTGCAGCGGTAACCAGGATGAAGCCGTGGCGATCCAGCACCCGCGTCCAGCGTGACGGCACTTCGCCCTGATCCGAAGGGGGCACGTAGACCAGCAGTGCATAGCCGTTCGGCGGCTCTTTGGCCGGCACGTACATCGCGAAGCGTTCTTGCTCAAGCGAAAGCGTTTGTTTGCGCCCCGCATCTGCAGCGGCGTGCTGTTGCATGCGCAAAGCATCGAAGGGACTTAGCAGGCGACGGGCAAGTTCTCCGCTGCTGGACAGCTCGCTGTAATGCGTGAATACCACGTCTTTAAGCAGGCCGGTGGGTACTTCTGCGGCTGCCGAGCAAGACAGCAGGAGAAGAAAGGCTAGCGTCAAGCCGGGCCGGTTCATCGCGGCAGGCTAGCACAGCGCGCAGGCTGGGATGATCATGTAGGTTGGGTTACCTCCGGATTAGGTGCGGGGTAACCCAAACCTCCGCGAATGCAGATGCTGGACACATGAGGGGCATACAACTGTGAAGCAACCCTACGAGTTACTGACAGCCGCCGACATTGCAGCGATGAGCGCCAAGGTTTCCGTTCACGATTTGAATCCCAATGCCATTCGCCATAAGAAGTCCGTTGGCGATGCAGTGGGGCTGACGCAAATCGGCGCGCTCATTATCACGATCGAGCCGGGCCACGAGTCATCGGAATATCACCGGCACCTGTATGAAGAGGAATGCCTATACATCCTCTCGGGTCACGGTGAAGCCACGATCGGAGATCAGGTGTGCAGTGTGGGACCGGGTGATTTTCTTGGCTTTGCGCGCGGGGGCCCTGCGCACGTGCTGACCAATACGGGCACTGAGCCATTGGTGTTCTTCGTAGTCGGTCAGCGCTTGGAACATGATGTTTGCGATTACCCGCACAAAGGTGTACGGCTCTATATAGCAGGCAAGAATGAGGCTTACGTCGACCTTTAAGCTGTCCGCGAGTGCCATGGCATGCCCATGCCGATGGGCATGTCGCATATGCCTATAGTCATATGTCCTGATCGGCCATTAGGTATTACTTTTGGCCCGATAGGACAGGAAGAAAGAAAAGCGTATAGACGTCTAAATCAAGTGAAGGCGCGTACGCTTTTTTTTCGACTGTCGTTTAAATCGATCTAAATCATTGATTTTTAATCGGGCGACGTCGGCATGGGTTTCATTGCGCAGCACCGCATCACGCCAGTTCTCATCGGAAGCTTGCTGATCCTTGCAAGTTCTTGCGCGCTCAGCCAAGCCGCTACCGGTTCGGCCGACAAGGTCAATCCACTGATTGGCAGCAGCAACGGTGGCGATACGTACCCGGGTGCAGTGATGCCGTTCGGCATGTTGCAGTGGAGTCCGGAGAACACGCGCGGTAAGCACGTGCGCACGGCGTCGCCTAGCGGCTATCAATACGATGCCAAACGCACACGCGGTTTCAGCCTGACGCATCTGTCGGGGGCGGGGTGTGCGGGGGCCAGTGGCGATGTGCCGATGATGCCGGTTACGGTGCCGGTTACTTCATCGCCGGTTGTAGATGCTCACGATGAGGTTTACGCCGCCGACTTTCGTCATGAAGACGAGCAAGCCACGCCCGGCAGTTATCGGGTGAAACTTGCCAATGGCGTGCAGGTGATGCTGGCTGCGGCGACGCGCAGCGGCATGGCGAGCTTCGCGTTTCCAGCGCATCAACCGGCGAATCTGCTGATTCGCGTGTCGGATTCGGAAGTGGGCAGCAGCGAAGCGTCGGTTGACGTAAATGCTGCAAGCAAGACGGTTAGCGGTTCGGTGACCAGCGGAAATTTCTGCGGTTATCTGGCCAAGGCCGATCAACGCAGCTATTACACGCTGTATTTCGTGGCCCAGTTCGATCAGCCCTTCACCGCAAACGGCGTGTGGCAGGATGCCTCCGTGCATGCGGGCGCATCCGCAGCGAGCGGTGGTACCGGCTATGACGAAAAAGGCTTTCCCACGCCGGGCAAAGGTTCGGGTGCATGGGTGACATTCGACCCGGCCAAGGGGCCTGTGCACGTACGTGTGGGTATTTCTTATGTAAGCCTGGATAACGCGCGTGCCAATCTGGCGGCTGAAATTCCAAACGATGCAAACGTAGAGCAGGTGGCCAGTCGTGCGCATGATGCATGGGGCGGCATGCTCGGACGCATTGCCATCGAGGGTGGAAGCGACGAACAGCAGACCGTTTTCTACACCGCTCTATATCACTCGCTGCTGCACCCCAATGTTTTCAGTGACGCCAACGGCGAGTACCGCGGCTTCGATCAGCAGACACATCGCATAAGCGGTTCACAGAAAGTCCAATACGCCAACTTCTCGGGGTGGGATGTCTACCGCTCGCAGCTGCAGTTGGTCACATGGCTGTTGCCGGATGTAGGCAGCGACATGGCGCAGTCGCTTTACAACCAGGCACAGCAGAACCACGGTGAATGGGATCGCTGGACGCATAACAGCGGCGGCACGCACGTCATGAGCGGCGATCCTGCCGTGCCTGCCTTGGCAGACATCTATGCGTTCGGCGGCCGCAACTTTGATTTGCAGGGCGCATACGCATCCTTGGTTCGCGCAGCCACCGAGCCCACCGCACACGATCTATCGGACGATGGCTGCAATGTGGAATGCGTGGGGCAGCGACCCTCGCTCGATCAATGGCTGAAGCTGCATTACATCGCCACCACGTCGCACGCGTGGGGTGGGGCGGCGGAAACGCTGGAAGATGCCACGGCTGACTTCGCTTTGTCGCAGCTGGCTGACGACGTGCACGACGCCGCCAATGCGCAGCGCTTTCTCGCGCGCTCGGGCTATTGGCGCAACCTCTATAACCCCAAGGCGACCGCGCAGGAAGGTTATATCCAGAACCGCAACGCCAATGGTAGTTGGCCGGCGTTTTCGCCAGGTTCCGATGATGGATTTGTGGAGGGCAGCGCGGCCGTCTATCTCTGGATGGTGCCATTCGACGTGCACGGTTTGTTTCAGGCGATGGGCGGCAATGCGAAAGCAAGCGCGCGGCTTGACCGCTTCTTCCATGACGAACGCGGGAACTGGGCGGTTACTAATGCCGGGCCGTTGCATGCCGAATTGAACAACGAGCCATCCGTTGCGACGCCCTGGCTCTATGACTTCGCCGGTCAGCCTTATAAAACACAGGACACCGTGCGAACCGTGTTGGAACGCTATTGGAAAAATGCACCCGATGGCATTCCCGGCAACGATGACCTGGGTGAAATGTCGTCCTGGTACGTGTGGTCGGCGCTGGGGCTTTACCCGGAAATTCCCGGCAGGGCGGAATTGTTGATCAGCAGTCCGTTGTTTCCGCATGCGGCAGTTCATCGCGAGGGCGGTGACATCCTGATCGACGCGCCAGGCGCTTCATCGGAGCAGCGTTTTATTCACGCGTTGTCGGTGGATGGACATGCGTATGACAAACCATGGTTACCCGCGATCTTTGCTACGCATGGGGGAAAGTTGCGAGTGGAGCTTCAGCGCTCCATCGACAGCACATGGGGAAGTCAATCGCAAAACACGCCGCCATCCTTCCCAGCCACGGGAAGCTGAAAGACGGCGGTGTTTTTTTGCGTGGTACTTGGATCGATTGAAGGCAGAACAATCGATCGCCAGTCAAGGAGCAGGCAGCCCGGAACGGTAGGGGAAGACGGAGCTGTAACTCAGTACGGGGTGCAGTTGATAGGGAGCGTCGTAGCTCGCCGCTGCAAGGCGGCGCATTCACTGTGACGTGATGGGGAGGAAGTACATGAAAGCACCATGGGTATGTGTATTTGCAACATCATTGCTGGCTTGTTCGATTGCACAGGCATTGGCGCAGGATACCGCGTCGCAGCTGCAACAAAACCCGGCAACAGGCAACAACGCTTCGAGCAACACGGATCAGCAAAACGGCAATCAGACACCGTCGAGCCATCCCCAAAAACTGCAGGCCGTACAGGTTACCGGTTCGTTGATTCCGCAAGCGCAGGTCGAAGGGCCGACGCCCGTTACTACGCTCACCGCGAAGGACATCGAAAAGCGCGGCTTCGTCGATACCTACGATGCTTTGCGTTCGCTGAGCGTCGCCAACGGTTCGGTGCAAGATCCGCAATTCACAGGCGGTTTTACGCCGGCAGCGAAAACCATCAGCCTGTTCGGCCTGAGCCCGGATTTCACCTTGACCTTGCTCAATGGCCGGCCGATGGCCAGCTATCCGCTGGCTTACAACGGCAATACCAATATCACCGATATCTCGAATATTCCCGTTGGACTGATCGATCATATCGACGTGCTGACCGGTGGTGCGTCGTCGATCTACGGTTCGGCGGCGATTGCGGGCGTGGTCAATATCGTGCTCAAGGACCATATCGACACGACTAGCATGGCTTTCCGCTACGGCAATTACAGCGATGGTGGCGGCATCAGCAAGCGTCTGCAGATCAGCTCCGGACATACCTGGGGCAATTTTGAGGTAAGCGGAGGCGTGCAGATTTCCAAACAGAATCCGATCTGGGCGTCGCAGCGCAGCTACATCGATTCCAATGACGATGATCCAGACGTGAAGGGACGCGTCAATTCACGGACCTTTCTGCGCCTGAATTCCAGTGTCGATCAATACATCGACCCGGGTGCTGCCACGTGTGCACCGCTGAGTTATCTGTATAGCGGCAGCACCACTTATAGCTATCGCCCCGGGCTTGGGTACTACTGCGGCAGTGCGAAGAATGTCGGCGTTGCTACGCTTTCCAACCAGGAAACCGATGCCAACGGCCTGCTGCAGCTGCGCTACCACATCAACGATCACACCACGTTGTATGCGGACACACTGTATAGCTACAGCAATCCTACCTACGTCGGTGGCAGCCCGTTCTGGAACAATACGTTCTACAACCAGACGTCCGGTCAATACGAAGAGTGGCAGCGTATTTTTGCACCGGAAGAGGCCGGCTCCGATGCCGGAGAGCAGCACGTATTCACCAAGTCGTACAACGTCAGCATCGGTGTGCGCGGTGAGCTGTTCGGCAACTGGAACTACGACGCCTACTACAACCGCTCGCAGACCGACCTCGTGCGAAAGTCGCGAGACTTCCTCGCGAAAAATGGGATCGACGACTATTACCTCGGGCCGCAGCTCGGTACCGATCCAAACGGATATCCGATCTACGCACCCAACCTCAACCGTCTGTATCAGCCCATTACGCCGGCCTTGTACAACGCGTTCACGGCCGTCGACCGCGCGGCGTCCACATCCTGGACGCAAAACGAGACGTTCACCGCCAACACCACCAGCTTGTTCTCGTTGCCGGCGGGCGATGTGGGGGCGGCAGTGATCGCGCAGACCAGCAATCAGCGGTTTTCGAATGCGTCGGCCGGTCCGTTGGCAGCGGAAGGCTATTTCCGCGGCGTAGGCGGCACGACCACGGCCGGCGGCGCCAGCAGCCAGTTCGCGGTCGGCGGAGAACTGCAGGTGCCGCTGTTCAAGCAGCTGACGGCCGACGTGTCCGCGCGCTTCGACAAATTCGATTACGGCGGCCGAGGACACGGCAGGCCCACGTACAAGCTCGGCCTGGAATATCGCCCGTTCGATACGCTGCTGATTCGCGGCAGCTATGCCACGGCGTTCCGCGCCCCCGATCTGTTCTACCTGTTCTCCGCGCATAGCAGCGGTTACAGCACCAACACCGACTACTACAAATGCCGCGTGGCGGGTTATAACGCGACTACGTATGGTCAGTGTCCTTACAACGCTTTGTCGATTCTTGCCGTGACGTCGGGCAACACAGGGCTGATGGATATCACCGCCAAAACCTTCACCGCCGGGTTTGTATGGTCCACACCGGACAACCGCTTGAGCTGGTCGGTGGACTACGACGCTATCCGCGTCAGCAATGAAGTGGTAACGCTGGGCACCGATCAGATTCTGCAGGAGGAGGCTAACTGCCGGCTTGGTGTATCGGATAGTGGACAACAGACGTACGACATCAACTCGCCGACCTGCCAACAGGTGCTCGCCGAAGTCGCGCGCTATCCAGCTTCCGATCCGGTGAATGCCAATACTGTCAAACAGGTGAATACGTATCCAATCAATGTGGCGTCGGAATATCAGACCGGCATCCAGTCCAGCGTGAAGTACCGGCTGGAGACGGAACATCTCGGTGCTTTCCTGTTCGGCATCGATTACTACGATGAACTCAAGCACACCTATCAGCAAAAGGCGGGCGATCCGACGCTGAATTATTTGTGCTGTGGCAACAACGACGAGTTCAAGAGCCGCGTTAGCGGTACGGTGACTTGGAACGTCGGCAACTGGAGCACGACCATCTATGGCCTGCGTGACGGCACAACCTGGAATTACGCCGGTACCAGGCCGAACATCGGTCCGTGGATTACCTTCAACGGCAGCGTGGGGTACAAGGTGACGCCCAAGACCACGGTTTCGTTGACAGCGAACAATATTTTTAACAAGCACCCACCGACCGATACGACCAATAGCAGTTGGCCGTATTTCGACCAGTTCGACTACAACGCACTGGGGCGTTCGGTTTATCTGGACGTTGGTTTCGATTTGGGTATCTGACGAGTAGCGTGGCGCCGTGCGATGAGTGCGGCACCACGCGATAGATTGAGGTGACGCATGATTTACAAAAGTTGGGCAACGGGCGCGATGGCCATCGTCGGTTTCGTCGCGTGCAGCATGGTTCATGCACAGCAACACAACACGCTAACTACGCAGGAAAAGGCGCAAGGCTGGCAGTTGCTGTTCGATGGCAGCAGCCTGAGCGGCTGGCATTCCTATAACGCCAAGGCGCCGGGCAAGGATTGGAAAGTGAGCGATGGTGCGATACTTCTGCAAAAGCAACCGAGTGATCCGCTGGCGGATTTCCAGGATCTGGTTACCGATGCGGAATTCGGCAATTTCGATCTGAAGCTGTCGTGGAAAATGAGTCCTTGTGCCGACAGCGGCGTGATGTTCTACGTGCACGAATCGCCCAAGTACCAGTACACCTTCGAAACCGGCCCGGAAATGCAGATTGCCGATCTGGCCTGCACCGAGCCGGACAGCCGCGTGTTGTACGAGCGCTCCGGTGATCTATTCGACCTGATTTCCTCGGATGTGGAATGGGTGAACGAGGCAGGGCAGTGGAACGATTTTGAAATCATTGCCGATCACGGGCATGTGCAGTTTTTTCAGAACGGACACAAGGTGGTCCAGACGCAGTTGTGGAACGAGGATTGGAAGCAACTCGTTGCGCGGACCAAGTTCAAGGCATGGCCCGATTTCGCAACTTTCCACGAAGGGCATATTTCCTTGCAGGGCACTGAGGACAAGGGCGTGACGCCGATACGGTTCTGGTTTAGGGATATCAAGATTCGGAAGTTGTAGATGGAGGCGCACGATGGCATCTTTCTTGGGATGCTCTATCTTGCCTGGACGTCATGCCGGGTGCGTGGCTTGGATCAGAGCATCCCTGGAGTCGAGCCCTATGCAGACATGCCGGCAAACAAGGTGGAGATCAAAACGTGAAGGTTTCGGCATCGCTTTCTTTTCTCGTGGCCATGGCGCTTGCAAGCACTGCCAATGCAGCCCAGTCATCACCCCCTGCAAACTCATCCATCACCCTGGTCCCTCCCAAGGGCGTAGGCGTCGTGGACGATCCCTGCGCCATGCTGCTCCCGCTTCCCGAAGTCCCAGGCCCCGCGCTGAAGCGCCGTACATCGCAAGAGGCTCTCGCCGCTGCATCCAAAGCCTGGGACGAACAACATCTGCACTACGATTTCGGCGGGTTATGCCGTTATCGTGAAGCCAATACCGAGCTGCCGCAGGCCACGGATCATCGCGTGGTGTTCTTTGGCGATTCCATTACGCAAGCATGGATCGATGCGGACCCGAGCCTGTTCACCAACGATGTAATCGATCGCGGCATCAGCGGGCAGACCACGACGCAAATGCTGGTGCGTTTTCGTCAGGATGTGATCGATCTGCATCCGGCCGTGGTGAATATTCTTGCCGGTACCAATGACATTGCCGGCAACACCGGCCCCACTTCGTTCGAAGCGATCGAGGGCAATATCAAGACGATGGCGGAGCTGGCGCGCGCTCATCACATCCGTGTGATCCTGGCGTCGATTACGCCAGTGGCTAAATATCCGTGGCGGCCGGAAGTTCAGCCGGTCGAGACCATTCGCACGCTCAACGATTGGATGAAGGGGTATGCGAAGGAGAATGGGCTGGTTTATCTGGATTACTTTGCATCGTTGGATGATGGCCATCGCGGGTTTATCGCGAAGTGGGCAATTGATGGGGTGCATCCGAATGCGGATGGATATGCGGTGATGAATAAGTTGGCGAAGAAGGCTATCGATGAGGCGCTGTCGGCTGCGCCCTGATGCGTTTTTCCTTGGAAGCGCGTCACTGCACAATTTTGTAATACCTATTACCCCTCACCGTCATTCCGGCCTTCGCCGGAATGACGGTGAGGTATGGTTTGGCTTTATGGAAAGTTGTGTGGATGCGTTTCCTTTTGAAGAAGAAGCTAAAGCCTCACCGCAGCGTAAACGTCAACGTCCCATACCCCAACTGATCAAACCCACCACTGTTCGGCCCGTAATTCCCGCCGCCGCCTTCCGGCCGCACCTTCAGCGCAAAGGCCTGCACGTGCGGCGCTTTCAACCCTTTCAGCACAACATAGTGGTTGTAGAGCAAATCCCAGATCGGCCGCGCATTGCCCCGCCCGCCAGCTGAAATCTCCTGCTGCGTAACGTCGCTGTTCTTGTAGGGCGTATAGGGTACGTCTTCGCCGAGGTTGTATTGGGCAGCATATTCGGCGCCACGCAATACACGGTTGTCGTCATAACCGAACAAATCGTCGCCCTGGTTCCAGGCCATCTGGCAGAAGGTGCCCAGCAGCGCGATATCGAGCATGGTGTGACCTTGATCGCGTCCGCTTTCCTGCACCTGGCCAAGGCCGTTCGGATACAGCTTCCACACAACGTGTTCGATGGAACCGTTGCCGTCGCCATGCTTGAAGTAGGCGATGGCCTCGTCGTAGATGTCGCGGCGATCGGTCAACACACCGATCGACAGCATCGACGCCATGTTGGCCAGATCCCAGTTGGCCCAGTAATGATCGATCTTGGCGCCGTTGTGGCGAGTCAGGAAATCGTGGTTCATCGGGTAGAACACGCTGAGCATCATCGCCTGGAAGCGCTGGAAATCGGCACGCGGCCACTTGCCATAACTGCGCAGAATTTCCGCGGCATTTGCCAGCTCGTAACCGTAGATGCCCGAAGCGAGAAAGCGATCGGAGCTTCCTTGGATTGAAGTCAACGTGCCTGCCCACGCGTTGAGGATGGCGACCGCCTTGTCCGCGTACGCGTCGTCGCCGGAAATTTTCCAGCGGAGACCCAATGCGTAAGCTGCGGCGGCGTCGTTGAACAACGCCGCATAATTTTCATGATGGACGTGATCCGAGCCGCGATAGACGATGGCTTGCGCGTTCGGATTCCAACCGAGCGATGCATGGCGATTTGCAGTGAGCATCTGCCAGTCTTGCATCCATGGCTCGCGCTTTTGAGCCACGTCCTGCTTCATGCGCTCAAAATCTTTGTCGGTATGCAATAAACCCGGATGTACGAAGCCGTCCGAGTGGCGATTCGTTGCGTGACTGGGCGTTGAAGCCGCGCAGCCGGTGGCGCCTGTGGCGAAACAGAGCAGAGTGCCAAGAAAAAACGTAGAAGTGAAACGCATAATGGGCTCATGAGCGACGAGAGCATCATTCTCGCCTCGCCGTCATTCCCGCGCACGCGGGGATTCATGCTGCTCTTCCCAAAAATCAAATTGGATTTTCGCGTTCGCGGGAATGGCGGCCTTAAGATTTATTTGACTTGTCATGTGTCTCCATGGGCTGGCCTAAAAAGACGCCCATATAACCCGTCTGTCGAATCGCTAACCCAACCTGCGGTTGTCCCTTCAGGCACATCCATCTGTGCGCATGGGCCACGAAAGTGCCCCAAAATAACGTGTGTTCATTCAGGTTCAAACCCAAGTTCAGCCCTCGTCCCACAAGGACAGATAATGGGCCATCTGTTCACATGGTGACGTGCGTCACAGTTGTCTACGATGACATCGTAATCTGAGCTAGGTACATGGATGCCCACGGCGCCATGGATGTTCTGTTGCATATACCGCTCGTGTTGATGCTTCGCGCGTCAGTACAGGCTGAGCTACGCCGCTGTTCTTCTAAATACCTCGCATAAGGATTTCCGCATGGATTCCACGCCGAATACCGGCGTGCGGAACCGTGCGCCGCCACGTTTGCCGCGGGAGCCTTCGAGGTCTCCGATTATGAAAATGAAATTGATTTTGTCGAACCATTATCTGCGCGCATTGAGCGTTGCAGTCAGCTTGTTGGCGGTGAATCAAAACGCTTCCGCGGCAACCACGAATACCGTGGTATTGGGTTCCGGCGCAAAAGCTGCCAATAGCTATGACGTAGCCATTGGTGCAGGCGCGGTGTCTGCCGGCGATGGTTCGGCGATCAACATGGCCACGGCGATTGGTTCTGGTGCGCAAGCCAACAATGCAGGTGCGATCGCGATTGGCGATGCATGGAGCAGCGGCGTGCGTGCTTCTGGGCGCGATGCCGTTGCCATCGGAACGGCATCGACGGCGTCCGGACAAAGTTCCGTTGCGCTGGGTGCAGGAGCAGCGGCCTCGCAATCCAATGCAGTGGCAGTGGGGGCAACCGCTAACGCTTCGGCGGCAAACACGGTTGCCATAGGTCATGCATCCTTGGCGCAAGCGCTTTCCACAGTGGTCATCGGCGATGGCAATACGGTGTCTTCCTCTGCGGGAACGGGTTCGATCGCAGGTGGCCACAATTCGCAGGTAAAAAGCGGTACCGGTGCGGTCGCGCTGGGTGAAGGCCAGACGGCCAGCGGTAATGGCGCGGTGGCCATCGGTGATCCGAATACGGCAACCGGCACAGGCGCGGTAGCGGTGGGCGCGAACAATACCGCCAACGGCTCGGGCGCGGTGGCGATTGGCAATACGAACACCGCCAATGGACAGGGCGCGGTCGCGCTAGGCAATACGACGAATGCTGCCGGTGCCAACACGGTGGCCGTGGGCAATGCGTCCAGCGCCACCAGCATCAATGCGATGGCTATGGGACTCAGCGCCAATGCAAGTGGTCGCAATTCGCTCGCTCTTGGCGCCAATGCTTCTGCAAGCGGTTCGTTGAGCACGGATGGCAATCCGGCCAACGGTTTTGCCTTGGCGATCGGTTCCAAGGCCAATAGCGCAGGCAGTTCCTCGACGGCCATCGGCGGCAATTCGCTTGCATCGGGCACCAAGGCGTTGGCCTTGGGTGATACCGCCACATCCACGGCTACGCGGTCGGTGGCCATCGGTCCGAATGCCGATGCAATCACCAACAGCGCGGTAGCGATCGGCAACGGCGCCGCAGCGACCGCCAATGTGGGCGACGTGGCGCTGGGAGCAGGCTCCACGACTTCCACAGCGGTAGCTACGAATAGCGTGGTGGTGAGTGGCAACACGTATACGGTAGCAGGCACGAACCCGACCAGCACGGTGAGCGTGGGCAGGGTTGGCGGCGAGCGCACCATCACGAACGTCGCAGCGGGGCGTGTCGGCGCCACCAGCACCGATGCAGTAAATGGCTCGCAGCTTTACGCCACCGATCAGGCCGTGACCGATGTAGCCAACCAGGTAACCGGTTTGGGCGGTCAAATGGCTGGCTTAAGCAGCGTGGTGAGTAACCTTGGCGACAGCGTGGCGTTGGGTTTCGGCGGCGGTAGCATCTACGACGCGTCCACGGGCGTGTTGACCACCAACCTCAGCTACGGTGGCAACACGTATAACTCGGTGCAAAGCGTGCTGACCCAGATCAACACCGCCATCGACAGTGCGCTTCAACAAGCGACCACCAACGCGACGGCGATTCAGAACCTTAGTAATGCCGTCACCAGCGTAGCGGCCAGCGCCGCCTCGACCGGCAAGTATGTGCAAACCAACTCCACCGGCACGGCCAGTTCTGCAACGGGCAGCAATGCCACCGCAGTAGGCTCGTCGGCAACAGCGTCTGGCAACGACAGTGTTGCGGTAGGTAACGGCAGTACATCGTCTTCCACCGGCAGCGTGACGATTGGCGCGAATGCGTCGTCGACCGGTACAAACTCGGTGGCTATCGGTGCCGGTTCCACGGACGGCGGACAATCGAACGTGGTGTCGGTGGGAAGCGCCGCGCAACAGCGTCGCGTAACGAATGTTGCCAGTGGCGTCGCATCGGCCGATGCGGTGAATGTCAGTCAGCTCAACGCCGTACAGGCCGGTTCCGTGCAATACGACAAGAACAGCGACGGCAGCGTGGATTACGGCAGCGTCACGCTCGGTTCCACGGATACGACGGCGCAAGTTCACAACCTCGCCAATGGCACCGCAGCGAGTGATGCCGCCAACGTCGGGCAGGTGAATACCGGCGTGCAAACGGCGGAGAGCTGGGCCAAGAGTTACGTCGATCAGAAGCTGCAGAACGTCAATCAAACTGTCAACGCAATATCCCTAAGGGCCAATGCGGGGGTCGCATCGGCCATGGCGATGGCCGGATTGCCCCAGGCTTATCAGCCAAACCAGAACGCTGCAGCCGTTGCATTCGGTGCGTTCCACGGACAGGCCGGCATGGCCGTGGGTGTATCGACTGTTTCGGAAAGCGGGCGCTGGGTTTACAAGGCAAACATGAGCGGCAACACGCGAGGTGACATCGGTGCAAGCGTAGGGGCTGCCGTGACGTGGTAAGTGCGTCGCTACTGCTCTACACTCGCCGCGTCTTCACCCAACCATGGAGGTTCGCATGAAAGCTCGGTTTAGCCTGACGGCCCTGGCCCTGATGTCCGCTACGTTCGCTGCGCACGCCTCGTGCGACGACGTAAAGGCCAGCATCGATGCCAAGATCAAAGCCAACAACGTGTCGAACTACACGCTTGAAGTGGTCGCGAAAGACCAGGCTGGCGATGGCAAGGTGGTCGGCCAGTGCAGCGGTGACAAGGTGATCGTGTATACGCGCGGTACGGCGAAGAAGGGCGATAGTGCTGATGCAGCTCCGAAGGCACCTGCTTCCGATGCGGCTGCGCCGGCGGCGGCTTCGTCCAGCGGCAAGTAAGTTTCATCGAAAATTCGACAGTCAATGGGGCGCCGTTGGGCGCCCCATTTTTTTGGCAAGTAGGCGTTTGCACATCTCCGGAATGGGTCTGCCATGCCTCATCGACATCCTGGCCTTCGCCCACTGCTATCCAGGGAAGCTTCGTAGTACCTCATCGTCATTCCGGCGAAGGCCGAGGCGCTTTACAACAGCGAAGCTGGTCAATCCATCTATATCAATGCGGAGCACAAGTCGATCCAATGAGGGTTGTCCTCTTCGATCAACCGGATTTTCCAGTCGCGTTTCCAGCCCTTGATAGTCTTTTCCCGAAAGATGGCGGACTCCATTGTTTCATGAAGTTCAAACCAAACCAGAAAATGCACGCTATATCGGTTTGCAAAGCCGTCCGTGAGTCGTTTTTATGCTGCCAGATGCGCTTGATCAGATTGCTGGTAATGCCAACATACAGCGTGCCTCTTCGGCAGCTGGCGAGCAGGTAAGTACAAGATAATCGCCGATCCATGGCTAGACTCTACATGGATTCCGGCCTTCGCCGGAATGACGATGAGGCAAGGTTAAAAGTAAGGCGAGAACAGACTTACCGATAATCCTTCACAATCTCCAGCAACGGCTCCAAGTGCGCCTCAAAGCGCTTCCACCGTGCCACGGACGATTTGTACACCGGCCGCCGCACCTGTGCCGCGCTGGCCGTTTTCACGACACGCGCGTTCTGGTGAAAATCCAGGCAGCGTGAATCCCACGGCAACTCTAGATAATCGAACAGCCGCCGTGCCTGGCCTTCGGTATCGGCCACCATGTCTTCGTAGCGCAAATCAAGAATCGACCCGGCCGGCAAGACACGATGCCAATGCCGCATCAGCTCGATGTAGCGCACATAGTGTCTGCCGACATCGCCAAGGTTATAGGTGAAGTCCAGATTGTTCTTGGAGAACAGCGTGGCATAGCAGGAGAAACACGAGTCCATCGGATCACGCATCGCATGGATGATCTTCGCGTTGGGCAGCATCATGCGGATCATGCCGAGGTGCGCGAAATTTCCCATCATCTTGTCGGTGATGCGTGTGGCATCCGGCGCCAGTTTCCACACGCGCTCGGTATAGCTTTCGCCGAGTTGCAACAGCTGCTCCGCGGTCATGCGGGCGGCCACATCCGGATAGGCTTCGACGGGTCTGCCGGCTTCGGTGGCCAGCGCGAATAAAATGTTTTCCAGATCGGATAATTCGCCTGCGCCGTGAATATCCGGATAGGTGGAAAGCATCTGCTCGATCAACGATGTGCCCGAGCGCGGCATGCCTACGATAAAGATCGGCGCCTTGCCGGAGGAATCCGGCATGGGGTGGCTGGCGAAGTAGCGTTTGTCGAATATCGTACGAATGTTTTCAATCAGCGTGATCTTGCTTGCTTCATCGGGCGAAAGTTGCGCACGTTTGCGCCGATTGCCTTCGGCATACGCGGCGAAGGCATCGTCGTAGCGGCCGATATCCTCGCGCATCTTGCCCAGCGAGAACCTGTAGCGGATGCGCATATGGTCCGACAGAGAAGGGAGCTTGTATGCGAGCTTTTCCAGTTGCGCAGGTTCGGCATCCTGCAAAGTGAAAGTGCGCAGGGATGAAAGATTGCAATACGCCTCGACCGATTCGGGATCGAGCTTCATGGCCGCTTCGAAATACTCGCGTGCTTCATCAAGACGCCCCTGCCTGCGAATGCTGCGGCCCAGGTTATTGAGCGCGTCCACATAATCGGGCTTGAGCTCCAGCGCACGACGATAATATTGCTCGGCTTCGGCGTAGCGATCCTGCACGTACATCAATCCGCCAAGATCGAAATGCGCTCTGGAAAACTGACTGTCCAGTGTCAGAGCACGCTGGTAATTCGCTTCGGCTTCGTCGAATGAACCCAGCTCACGTAAAGCATTGCCAAGGTTGGCATGCGGCTCCGCTGCGTTCGGAGTGAGCGTGAGAACGTGGCGAAAGCTCTCCGCGGCTTCCGCCATGCGGCCTTGTCCGTACAGCACCGCACCCAAGGCGTTTTGGATCGGCGCGCTGTTCGGATGGGCAAGCAAGGCTTCGCGCAGATGTGGCTCGGCTTCGACATAACGACGCGCGCTCATCAGGCTGAAGCCGAGATTGGCGTGCGCCTGGCTGAAATCGGGCCGGACGAAGAGTGCACTGCCATACGCATCGATCGCTTCGTCAAGACGACTTTGTACCGCCAATGCATTGCCTAGCTTGAAATGCGCATCGACGAAGTCGGGTTTGATCGTGCGTGCCAGGTGATAGCTTTCCGCGGCCAGCACCGGCTGCTGCGCAGCCATCAGGCTTTCACCGAGCACATAGTGCCCAACGGCATCCCATGGCGACAGTGCTACCGCTTGTCGCTCCGCTTCGATGGCTTCGTGAAAGCGGCCTTGTGCATGTAGCGCTGCACCAAGGCCTTGCCAGAGCGTGCCATGTGACGGATAGCTGTCGATGAGCTTGCGTGCGACGGCTTCGGCCTGGACAGGCTGGCGCTGCTTGATCAGGCCTGCCAGTGTTTCCAAGTCCCGTTTGTCGGGCGCGTTGTGTGTGCTTGGAGTGATGTTTTGGGACATGGCTGCAGACACCGTCCTGAGCAAAGGATGTAACGGAGCTGACGAGCAAGCGCGAGTGCGGCACAAAACCTGCGCTTAGGTGCCGATGGCATGGAGCATGTTTGCCTGGAGCGTGTTGCCATCGTGTGGCTTACGCGCCGCCTACCATAGCGCAATCGGGGCGACCAAGTTTGAAGTGCCGCACACAAGCAGGCTTTGCAGGACGCAAACAAGCGGTGACCGCACCCTCCAGGGGGAAGGCGGTCATGCGATGTATAGTTGCTAGACATTCGCTTCACGCAACGTCGTACCGGCATCTCTTATGGACAACCCTCGCGCTCCGAACGCACCCGCCAGGCCGTGATCCAGGCCGCGCTCACCATCATTGCCCGCGATGGTCCGAGGCGCCTCACTTTCGATGCCATCGCGCGCGAAAGCGGGCTGAGCAAGGGCGGGGTGATGCATCAGTTTCCTACCAAGATCGATGTGCTGAAGGCTTTGCTGGAACACCAGATCCAGTATTTCGATAACCCGTCGCCGGCTGGTATCGCGAAATCGGGAGCGGCGGAGCAACCGTCTGCGCTGGTCGAACAGCTCAGCAGCGAAGTCACGCCGATGGACGGCATCACCAGGTCACGTTGAGCCGGGCCTGCACGTTGCGGTCGTTTTCATGCCGCGCGTGTGCATAGGCGCCATCGAGACTGAGGCTGACGTTGCGTGTGAAGCGCAACCGCACGCCGCCGGAAGCACTCGCCAGCATCCGGCCGGTGCGCACGCTTTGCGTGCTGAATGCGGTGCCCGAAGCAGCCGGCAGGGTGGCATCGATCACAGTGCCATCCTTGCGCAGGCGGCGGCCCACGCTTGCCGTGAAATCCGGTGTGATGCCCAGGCCGCTGCTGGTGACGAAATGGCGGCTGGCGTGCACACCCAGCGTAGTCGTGGAGTCGACGGTGCGATGGCCTTGCAGCAGGAGATCGGTCGGCGCATCGGCCACTTCATGCACCGCGCTGCGCCTCGCAAGGCCGCCGTCGTAGGCAATGAATGGACGCACATCCACGCCGGCCACGTTGGTGCGATAGCCGAACTCGGCGGCGAGCCCCACCGCATGTTCTCGATAATTGGCGCCCGATGCATAGGCCAATCCGCCGACATCCGGCAAGCGATACACGGCCACTTTCGGCTTGCCGATACCGACAATCGCATTGCCGTACCACGCATCCGTCTTGCCCAGCACGCCGCGCGCATACACGCCGGCTTGAGGTCCTGACACAGTGCCGTAGGCGCCATTGGCGAGCGTTGCGGTGGACCGTGCGTTACCGGCGAAAGCACCCACTTGCAGCTGGTCGTTGATCGGCGCGTCCACGCCTGCGAACACGCCGTCGTTGTGTCCGGAGAACCCTATCGCATTACCGTCGCCGGAAACGCGCGTATCGCCGTCGATATATTCCACCCATGGGTCGCGGTCGTTGGCCAACGGATGACGGTCGATCAGCGTACGCAATCGGGCGATCTGATGCGCAGCCAGCCAGTCGGCATCGGCATAGACTTCGCCGTCCAGTGAATTCAATGCCCTGCGGCCGTTCGCCAAGGTCTGTTCGCTGAGCGCTGCGAGCACCGGTTGCAAGCTGGCCGACGTTTGCGTGGAAGCGGCTTGCAGTGCGTGCTCCACCGAACACTGATTGGAGGTCAGCTGCGTGCAGGAAAACAGAGGTATCGCACCGGGCGTCACCGTTACCACGGTGGTCGGCAGGGTGGGTGATGTCGAAGAACTCGACGTGGTGCTGCCTGTTCCTGTACTGCTTGACGTGCCAGTCGACGTGCTCGCGCCGGCATTGGGATTGACCAGGTCCAGATAGACATCGTTGCCGGTGTAACGCAGCGAAGGATCGAGATTCAAGCCATTCACCAGCACGCTGGAGAACGTACCATTTACGCCACCGGTGGCGTTGAGAATCAAATATTCCTGTCTGGCAGCGTACGAACCATTGGCCACCGTTACGCTGACATTGCCGCCGAGCAGCGTGGCGCTGCCATGCACTTGCAGCAAGCTGTGTCCACCGCTTGCATCGACGTTCACGCCAAAGATGGAACCGGCGGCAAACGTAAGATTGCGAGCCACGTTGAAGGTGGCTTCTGCCAACGCCGCATCGCCGGGACGCAGCGTGCCGTAGACGGTCGCACTGCCTGCCATGCCTGTGCCGGAAAGTTCGCCTTGGGCTTCGACCGCCACATCGCTGTCGAGCGCACCGTCGAGCTGCAACGTACCTGCGCTGACTGTCGTTGCAGCCGTGTAGGTGCTGTGTGCAGTGAGCACCGTGGTGCCGCTACCGGCCTGCACGACACTGCCATTGCCGCTGATGGTGCCGCCGTAAGTGAAGGTATCGCTGCGATCGAAAGCGAGCGTGGCGTTGTCGACGATATTCCCGATGACACTACCCGATGTGCCGCCTATACCAAGTTGCAGCACGCCACCGTCGATCGTCGTGCCGCCGGTGTATGTGTTCGCACCACTCAGCGCCAAGGTGCCGCTGCCAACCTTGATCAGGCTGCCGCCGGTTCCGCCGGCTAAACCGCCATCGATAAGGCTGCCGGCCAATTCGGTGGAATGACCGGTGTCCGCCGTCAACGCATAACCGCCCAAAGCAACCACGCTACCTGCTGCGCCGACCAAATCCCGCACAGTCTCGGCGCCGGCTTGCGAGATATCCAGTGTGGCGCCGCTGCCAGCAAGTATCACCGCGCTACTGGAAGCAATACTGCCAGCTACACCGGAACCGTTGGTGCCCAGATACAACGTGCTGCCGGCACCAATGGTGGTGGTGCCGGTGTAAGTGGTATTGGCGAGCAGCGTGAGGGGCAGGGTACCGATCTGCTGCAAGGAACCGCTACCGCTGATGTTGGACAGTGATACCGCCGTGATGCCGTCATCCGCGCCGGGCACGTTGTCGACGATCAGCGTGCCGTTGTTGACGATGCGATCGGTACTGACGCCGTTCGTGCTGTCGGCGGTGAGCAAGCTGCCGTTGCCGCCGGTACTTTCGTAATAGCCCACCTTGCCGGGCGTACCGCTGGCATCGCCCTTGGTGCCATCGCCGAGCTGAAGAGCTGCGCCTGCGTCGATCTGTGTAAGACCGTTGTAGAACTCGGCCTGAGTGAAGATCACGTGGTTGGCATTCGAGTCGTTGCCTTTGATCACCACATCGCCCACGCCGGGCGTGGAGAGCGAGCCCAGATACTTTCCACCGCCGATGGCGGTATTGAGCGTTACGGTGCCGTTGTAATCGAAACCGAGAATGCCGCCGTTGTGCAGGTTGATGTACGTGTTGTCGGCGTTGCCGTTGATAAACATCTGGCGGGTGGTGCCGTCGCCGAACTGCACCACGGCGCCCTCGATGTTCACCCCGCGTTCTGAAGCGTTACCACCCAAGTGGGTGTAGTTGAGCTTTGGGTTGGCCAGGCTGGGATTGTTTTCGTCACCGGAATCGCTGTAGCTGTATACCCCGTGGAACGTCACCAGGCCGGTATAGCCATTGAGGTTGATGTCGTTCTCGTAACGGTCTTCCCAGATGTTCTGCGTGATATCCACCCGGCCCGGTAGGCCCGGCACGGCCACGGGCGTGGCCGGCAGATACGAAGTGGTAATGAAAATAAACTTCGTATTTGGCGTGCTGCCATACATATGGTCGGTGCCGACGTTGGCGCCGTCCCAGAGAAACAATGAAGGCCCGGTATAGGTATTTTCACCGAACAAGCGGATACCGCCGTTGAAGCCCCTGCTTAGCACCGTGATGCCGCCGCTGCCGCTCACCGTGCCGCCAAGAGTGACGATCGGACCCTGATTGGCGAAGCTGCCTTCGTTGAACAACAGCGTGCCGTCATCCAGCACATTGTTGTTGATGGTGACGTTGTTGTGCGCGGTGTCGCCAAGCTGCAGCGTGGTGTTTCCGCCGATGATGAGCGAAGTGGGATCGGGATTCTGAGTGACCCATACCCCGCCATGAAACGCGTTCGGGCTGGTCAGGCCGTCGTAGGTGGTGGCGACGTAGTTGACGTAGGTATAGCGCGTACTTTGCGTTTGGTCTGCCGCAGGCAACGTATACGTCGGCGTCTGCGTAAGGATCAGCGTGGACGCACCGTTGGGCGAATTGATCGTGAGCGTGCCCGTACCGGAAATGACGCCGCTATAGGCAGTCGTACCACTCGGCAGGTTGATGACGTAATGGCCGCCCTGCAGCGCAACGTTGTCCGCACCGCCGTCGGCAAGAATCAAGCTGGTGATGTCGCCTCCGCTGGCAGGTGCGCTGACGTTGGTCTGCGCATAGGCATTCATGCCCGTAGCGGTCAGTGCCACGCCCAACATCACGGTCAGGCGCTTTTTCGCAAGCTCGCCCGGCCTTGTCAAAGGCCGCGCGTGGCGGTGGTAGTGCATCGAATTGTCCCCTGGTTGTGCTTATCGACGCACCCACGGCCATGACCCGGACGCTGCGATGTACAGCGTGCGCTGTATCGCGTTCCTTGCATTGGGATTCGCGCGCCGTGTGAGTGGTGCATCGAATGACGCGTGCATCACCCAAATGATCCACGTCATGAGCGTTTTATTTCAGCTGGATGGCTGCGAATGTACGAGGCGATTCATACGTCGCCCATGTCCATCAAGGCCACTTTCGATCTTTTTGGGACAGTCGTGACCGTAGAGAGGTCTGCGTCAAATCAAGGATGCGATGGCGATCACTTTGAAAGACGTTCGCTTTCGTCGCCGAGCGTTGACTGGCGATAAAACATCTTGCCGTATCTGCTCCTTCCCCTACTTCGCAGGGGATGGAACGATATTTCGCACAGCTGAGACAAGACGCCAACTCGACTCACGCGACTGCATCGTGTCGTCAAGCGTGGATCTGCCGCGCCTTCACGCCAAAGCGACGGACCATCCGTTGCACCAGCGGAACCGCCAGAGCCTCGTTAGCGGGAGTCATGACGGCTTCCCCTGCGCCGTCATCGAGCTTCAGCGCACCGCTGGCCTGCATCGCCCAGCAGAATGCATTCACGGTTTCCATCGCCACGCCGCAATGCTCGGCCAGGCTCTGCACACGCCAACCTTTGCGATAGAGCGCAGACGACAAGCGCAACGCTTCCTTGTTCTGCGGAAACGCAATCAGGTCTGGCCACGAGCCTAATCGGTAGGCCGTGTCACCGATGGGAGCAAGCTTGGACTGATGACGATAGCAGGCGGAAATCAGGAAGCTGTCCAGGCTCTCGGAAACCAGCCCTTCGTATTGATGTTCGCAGGGTGCCGTGACCGCCACGCAGGACCACGTCGCATCGAGCAATTGCTGTTTCGCCACTTCCAGCTCTTCTTTAGTACTGGCATAGATGCGGCGATTGCCATGGCGGATGAATACGGAACTGGTGCCGTTCCGCACCAGTACCTCGTGCCCGTTGCCACCTTGCAGCAGGCAAATGCCGAGCAATCCTTCGGCGGCGTTATCGGCGGCCACGGTCGGCACGGTTTGCAGCATGTGCTCCAGCATCTTCGCGATGGCCGAGGCTGCTGCATGCTTATCGACGCGTGTGCCGTCGAGGTGCTCGGTGCGCTCGTCCTTGCTCAAGAAAAGCACGCGCGTAGCGGTGTGCAAAGCCAATTCGTAGGCGACCTGACCTTGTTCGTTATCCAGGTCGGCAACCAGTATGTCGCAAGGTTTGCCTTCCCACTTTTGCAATTGAACCGGGGTAGGGGAAGACATCAGGAGTTTGCAGGCAAGCCAGAACCGGAGTTCGACTTCGTAGGGAAGGCCGGCCAGGCCGATATGGACTTTCATGGATGATTCCTCCCGAATGCGGCAACTGCAGGCCTTCCCCTTAAAGAGCCTGTAGCCCGTACATCCGGGTCTGCGACAACACGCCTAACGTTCTTAGGCAAATACAACGTGCAGGGAAATCATCGCGGTAAATGCGCATAACCGCTATCGCAACTTGGGTCGATTAACTGTCAGATGAGGTCAATATCGGGAAGCGCCAAAACGCAGGGAAAAATGTCCTGAAAGGACAGATGGAGGGCTGCTTTGGGCTAGGGATGCTCTGAAAGTACGCGGTCCCTTAAGGATGCTCTGATCTATTCCACGTACCCGGCATGACATCCAGAAGGCCCGCAGGGTGTGTTGCGTGGCACAGGGCAGACTGGCCGTCTGTTCAAGCCACGCGGCGCAGGCTGCGGGCCCTCTGGAAGTAACTTTCATCATGGCAGAGGCCATGATTCCGTGAATTTACGGCTTATCGCCCAACAGCTTCAAATCCACTGCATTGGCCATCGCCTGATACCCCGCGCTGCTTGGATGCAAATGATCGCCACTGTCGTAAGCGGCAAGCATCTTCTCCGGCGCGGCCGGATCGCGGACGGCCTTGTCGAAATCCACCACGCCATCGAACGCGCCAGAGCTGCGGATCCACGCGTTGACTTCCTGGCGCGTCTTCTCGCCTGCAACGCTGTGATACGGCCAGCCGTTGCCACCGTAAGGCGTTAACGTGGCACCGTAGATCTTCACATGCTTGGCATGCGCACGAGCGATCAGTGCCTTCATGCCTTCGATCAACTGTTGAGACGTGATCTTGTCCTTTGCCTCCCACGCGTAGCCCGACCCGCCGATATCGTTGATGCCTTCCAGCAACACGATCCAGCGCACACCAGGTTTATCCAGGGCATCGCGATCGAAGCGCGCCTGTGCGCTCGGACCGAAGTTGTCGTGCAGAATGCGATTGCCGCCAATGCCGGAATTCGCCACGCCGATGGACGATAGTTTTGGATCGGCCTGTAAACGTGCGGCCAGATAATCCGGCCAGCGTTCGTTGGCATTGTCCTTGGAACCGACGCCATCGGTGATGGAATCACCGAAGGTAACGAGGGTGCGCTTGGTAGAAGGGGCGGCTACTTCGACATCAGTGAGATAGAAGCGATTGCCACTGACTTCTTCGCGGGGAAACTGTACCGCCGCAGTGGCATCGCCACTCTCGGTGATATAAGAGGTAGCTAGTGCCGCATTGTGGATGGTCGCCGGGTGATATTGCGTGTCGGCTGGCACATAGATACTTACGGCGAGTTCCTGCAGCGCCTTCACGTCCATCTTTACCGGATCGCTCAATGCGCTTTCGCCCTTGGCGATGGTGACCGTGGGTTTGCCATTGAACAGCAGCACATGATCGCTGCCAGGCACCGTATCCGCTTCATGAGCGCTCAGCGCCACGTGCACCGGGCCAAGCGTGACCGGCACGTTGCCGAACAGATTGGACAGGCGAACACGCACTTCCGAACCGCCAATGCTGGCGCGCACGACCTGCCGCACGGTTTGCGCATTCAAGACCGGACCTGCGATATCCGGCGTCGCCGTCCATGCGTCCACCCATGCATGATTGTCCTTGCCGCTGGCAGCCATCGCACTGGCCATGACCGTGCAAACCGAGCCGGCGAATACCCACCTCAATAACCGATGACGCATACCGCTCCTCCCTTGTTGTCGTGATAGCGGGCACATATAGCAAAAGCCCGATTAACTTAATCGCGATCGCGGATTACAAAATTTATCAGGTGCATGCAAGGTAAGTGCTTGTTGCGGCGCAAAAATATAAGCATCCCTAAGTTGGGCGCACGCAACCGGTTATCGCATTGCATCAAGGCCGTATCGGGTTGCGTACACCGCTGCCTGCGTTCGATCTGCAAGACCAAGCTTGTGCAGGATGCGCTCGACGTGGCTTTTCACGGTGCCGGGCGCGATGTTCAATTTTTCGCCGATGGCGATATTGGTCAATCCGTGCGGCAGCCATGCGAGTACTTGCAACTCGCGTGCGGTGAGCAGGTTGTCCGGAGGGGATGCGTGGGTCCTTGCAGTAGACAGGCCGGGTTCCAGTGATGCGGATAAAGCGGCGGCGAGCATCACGCCAAAGGGACGTAGGGATGCGATGCGTTCGAGATCGGGCAGCGAGCGGTCATCAGTGCTTGTCAGCACAAGCAACCCGATCGTGCGGAGTTCGAAGCGCAACGGAACAAGGATGTCGAAACCACGCTGCGTGTTTTGCGAAAGTTGCCGAATGCGCGGCAGGCCCGAAGCGTCGCGGATCGCTTGCATAAGCGTTTGATCGGTAATGCGCGCGCCGACAGGGTGTGCGTGGCCGCGCGAGGCCTGCACATGCCAGCCGCTTCCCGCCAAAGCAATCAGCAGCCCATCTTGCAGCGACATGAATTGCAGGACGATGGCGAGGATGCCGTCCAGCGCCGCGGGCTGCTTCCCGTGGGACTCCAGCACAAGGGCGGTTTCGGATAACAGATGCAACGTCGCGTTGTTGCGTTCCGCGGAAACCGTGCCGTGACCGGCGTAGGTGCTGCCGCCTTCGAGTGAGTCATTGATAAACCGTTCGATCTTTATGCCGTTCGGCATAACTGCATCTCCGTCAGGTGGCCGACTCGTGAGTGCGGGGAGATGCGCAAGCTGGTTTAGACGGCCAAAGCATGGCCGCGTTTGTCTTTTCGTTTTTGTGGAGCATCTGTGAAACAAGTCCTGCTTGCGTTGGTGTTGCTTTTCAGCACCGCTGCCTTTGCCAAAGAAGCGCCGGTCCCTGTGCTGTACAAGCAAGTTGCTGCCGCGCCGACCGATCCGCACGAGGCGGAAATCGCCGCACTGTTCGATCACTGGAACGCGACACTTGCCACCGGCGACGCCGACAAGATGGCTGCGTTGTATGCACCGAACGGCGTGCTGGAGCCGGCGCTGTCTAACCAGGTTCGCGCCACAGCGGCAGCGATCAAGGAATATTTCGTCAAGTTCCTTAAAAACAAGCCGAAGGCCGCCATCAACTACCGTGAAATCCGTTTGCTGGACGACACGACCGCGCTCGATGCCGGCGTTTACACCTTCACCTTGACGAAGGACGGCAAGATGCAGAAAGTGAAAGCCCGCTACACCTATGTCTACGAGAAGATCAACGGCGAGTGGAAGATCATGGACCACCATTCGTCGCTGATGCCCGAGTAATTAAGGCAGACACCTCGACCGGCGCTACTGTAGCGGTCACACCTTGTCGTGCGTGTGACGGCTGTTCGCATAGTGGCTTGTTATGAAAGAACTGCGCTGGCCGATAAAGACAAGTCGTCGTCGAAAGGGCTCTACGTTTTCAACGTTCGATCGAGGCTATTTCGGTTGTGCAGTCATATAGGTATGGCCACGAAAGAAAGTGATAAGCGCGACGTTGTCGAATTTATGAGAGCCATCAACAAACGTTTTTGTTGGTGCACTTAATATCACTCGCAGTGATGCGATCGCGGTGTTGCGCTTATGAAGGCGCGCATGATCGGTGCAGATCGCGGCATCGTTGCACAGGGGCAATCACGAGGTTTGACGAAAGGCGCGCATGCGTGCCGGTGCGACTGCGCGCGCACCACTCGGACAGGTTCTTGCATGCATCTGTCTGATCAGGTGCATGGCTGCGATGCGCGACGCCCAAAGTATTGAACGGTTGTTTCGTTATTTCCGCCGAAAGTTTATCCACGGAGCGTTGCATGAAAGCAAAATCACTCTCGCAGAAAGTGCTGTCCCGCGTGGTGTGCACCACCTTGGGCACGATGATGTTCGCCACGGCTTTCGCCGCGACGACCACGTCGTCCGGCGTGCAAACGTCGTGGGGCACGATCAACGAACCGTCGCTGCCGGCTGCCAGTGCCGTATGCGCCACCGTCCCGGCAACGCAGAAGGCGGTAAACGGCGTGCTGGATGCCTCGGTCGATGCCGATCCGGGCAAATCGGCCCCGGATACCGCAGCCCTTCAGAGCCGCATCAACAATTGCCCGTCCGGCGAAGCGGTGAAGCTGGTTGCCGGTAGCAACGGTGAGTCGGGTTTCCTGACCGGGCCGATCACCTTGAAGTCCGGTGTGACGCTGTGGATCGACAAGGGCGTGACGGTGTTTGCTTCACGCAACCCCGCCGATTACGACAACGGCGTTGGCCTGTGCGGTACCGCCACTGCCAACAGCAAGGTTTCGTGCAACGCACTGATCAGCGGCAATCACGTGGTGAATGCCGGCATTGTCGGTGAAGGCGTGATCGACGGCCGTGGCGGCAGTGTACTGACCAAGGGCGCGAATGCCGGTGCGAAGACTTGGTGGGACGTGGCTTATCAAACCAAGCTCTCTTCCAAAGTCACGCAGCACAATCCGCGCTTGCTCGATATCAACGGTGGCAGCAATTTCACGCTGTACGGCGTGACATTCCAGAACTCGCCGAACTTCCACGTCGTATTCGATGGCCTGGACGGCATCACCGCATGGAATATCAAAATCCTCACTCCGAGCCTTGCTTACACCAAGCCGGGTTACGCATGCGCCAAGGGCACTACGCCGGATACGGTAAGCGGAACCTACGCAACGTGCTTCACGCCTGAAACGGTGAAGAACACCGACGGTTTCGATCCGGGCGAGTCCAGCCATGTGCTGTTGGCCTATTCGTACATCAGCACCGGCGACGATCACGTGGCGGTGAAGGCCGGTTCCGGCTCGGGCTCGCAGCACCTGATGTTTGCGCACAACCATCTGTACTACGGCCACGGTTTGTCGATCGGCAGCGAGACCACGACCGGCGTGAGCGACATGACGGTGGAAGATCTCGTCGTGGACGGTCATGACAGCAATGAAAGCGTGGGCATTCGCATCAAGTCGGACGCGACGCGCGGTGGCCTGGTGAATGGCGTGACCTATAGTGGCGTGTGCATGCGCAATGTGCGCCAGCCGTTGGTGTTCGACGCGTTCTACAGCGCGGCCAAGAGCAAGACGAAATATCCCTCGTACCGCAATATCACGGTTACGGACTTCCATGACACCGGCAGCACCGCTTACGGCGGCGGCCTGGCTGTATTCGCCGCCTATAGCAAGTATCCGTTGCAGATCGCGCTGAACAATGTGCAGTTCGATGGCGCACAGCCAACCACCTATATGAAGGGACACGACGGCAGCCCGAGCGTGTTGCCGGCCAATGTGGCCTTCACCTTCGGTCCAGCCGCGGTGAGCTTTGCCAAGGACGTGGAGCAGCAGCATGGCGGTGGCGTGACGTTCGTCGATTCGGTCACGCAGAGTCCGGCGCCGGTGGATTGCAGCAATGCGTTTGTGACGTACAGCAGCGTGTCGGCTAACGCGCCGATCTGAGTTGCGTAGTAGCTGTTCTGATTCCTTCTCCTGTGTGCTGCAGGGGAGGGATTTTTTTGTAGGTTGGTTTGGGTTCGCACTCCGATATATCCCCACCGTTTCCTCAGCAAATGGTGGGGATATATCAGGGTGCGACCCCCAACCTGCGCATCCCGACGCGTTTGCATGTTGAGACCGCCCAAATAAAAACGGGGCCGGCGAAGTTGAAATACTTTCGCCAGCCCCGCCAGTCCAACCGGCTCTGAGGGGAGATCATGTAGCGTTTACGGCTGCTCCCTGCGGCTCGTGACACGAAGTCCGCGAAACCATGTCGGAGGGGATGCAGGGAAGCGGTTGGATGGCCGGCAGTTTAAAGGCGGAGGCCGGATGCACCCTTAGCCGCCCGGGACGTTTTGCTGTTATGTCGGGCCGTTCTTGCGGCGGATGGGGTTGCCGGGCAAAGAATCTGCATGGACACCATATATATGTATGTGGAATGGCTGGCCTCTGTACGCATAAGGATTCCGCTCTGCGTGGAATAGATCAGAGCATCTGTAAGAGTCCCCCCGTCAACCGTGAGCATTCAATGCTCTTGCCTTGAGCTTGCGGGCAATGGCTGGCCATCATGGTGTCCTCTTTTTGGCTATGTAGTGCGTGCCAGTGTCGTGCGGTAATGCAACGGTTGCCAGACTGCATTTCTGTAAACGGTCTTGTTGCACCGATACGGCTGGTGCGGACCTGGGTATAAACCGCACCCGGAGACCTCGTTCCTTAGTCGGTGATGCCTGTGCCTGGGGATCAGTCAGAGCATCTGATGGCAACCCATACTCTGATCAGGTTCTCTCCGGGGTGGTCTGACCCGTTGTCTACCGCTTCGCGCTGACGTGGAACATGTTCTTGCCGTGCTGTGCGTTGCCGTGCGGGATCATGCTGGGGTGGCAAGTGTCACAGCCTGTTTGCAGGCGGCACGCTGAACCGTGGAGTGTTTCAGCCACGCATCGGCATCGAAGGCTTCTTCATGTGCCAGCATCGCCCACGACTGTCGTGCGTGTTTGTTGGCGATGGCGACCAAAAGTTTGCCAAATGGCAGTCGGCATGCCAGTTGCTGGATCCATAGCTGCTCGGGAGTCGCCTTCTCCACGCTGACCGTTTTGGCTCGTTGCAGGCTGCTGCGACTGCCCTGGATCAGTAAGGTTCTCAGATAGGTGTCGCCACGACAGCTGATGGTGCCTAATCGAGTGTGCCCGCCACTGGAATGCTGAGCGGGCACCAAGCCCAACCAAGCGGCCATTTGTCGGCCATTCTTGAATTCTTTGCCCATGCCGACGCTGGCGACAAACGCGTCGGCGGTGATCGGTCCAATGCCGATGATCGTGCGTAGTCGCACACAACGCTCATCCACTTGGGCGTGTGCTTCGATACGTGCACTACACGCCCGGATACGTTCACGTACCTGTGTCCAATGCTCCCCCAATTCTCGCAACAGTTCCTTCAGTTCCCCAGGCAGTGCCGTCTGATCGAGATCCGCAAGAGCGATACGTAGCGCATGATCGCTCTGCGCCACCACATGCCCAAACTCAGCCAGCAGGCCGCGCAAGCGATTGGCCACCGCCAGGCTTTGTGCCTTGTAGCCTTCACGGACCCGATGCCATGACAGTCGGACCTGCTGGTCAACGGACTTGATGGGAACAAAGCGCATGTTGCCCTGACGGGCTGCCGTGGCAATCGCCTCGGCATCGTTACGGTCGTTTTTCAACCGGCGACTCTTGCGAAACGGTGTCACGAACTGCGCCGACATCAAGCGGGGCTGCAGACCATACTCCAGGCATCGCCGCGCCCAGTGATGGGCGCCACTGCATGCCTCCATTGCCACCACGGTTCCCGCCGGTATCTCGGCCAGCCATATCCCAAAGGCTTCCCGATGCAGATCCTGGCGGCGTATGACCCGCCCCGATGCATCAACCTCGCATACTGAAAACAGGTGCTTCGCCAAGTCCACGCCGATGGTTATAGTGCTCATGGAGACTTCCCCTTCAGTTGATGGTTGTCGTGCAACACCATCATGGCCCTCGAGGCCGATCGGAGGGGAGGTCTCTTTTTACTCCCTAGGGGGACATACTTTCTCTTCTCCGCCGGCAAGCCGGAGGAGGTGGGGTGGGGTGAAGCAATCCCGCGAAGAAGTTTGATCGTGCCTCGCCATCATGACGGTGTAGCAGGGCGTGAGCTTCGCTCACGTCACCCCACCCTCCCCTCAAGCAGGGAAGGGGACCGTATGCCGCACAGATGCAAGTAATCGCATTTGCGTCGATGCCTGGGTCTGCGTAGTAAGCAGGCACATGTCGACTCGGGCCAACCTTGTCAGGAGCGGCCCGCCTGCCGCGGCCTGCCTCTCAGTTCACTATTTGCGCCCCCTCACCATGCATGACAGGGCCAAATTTGACCGGTCCTTGGTCCTCACCAGACATCACCGGAGATGTCCGGCAACGGTTTTTATCCATGAAAGATCGATTTGAATGTAAAAATTTTACCTCTAACTCATTGATCTAAAAGCCTGTCATAACAAAAGCATAGCCCGCACAGACAAACCGCATGCGTGTGGACAACCCCGTCCCGATGATCCACCCCATCTTCGAGGGTGACAGGTCGCACAGGGGCGACCGCCCTCGAAGATGGCCGACGAGGGTTGAACATGAACGAGTGGTACCGGGGCGACGTCTCCGCGGAATATGCGATTGGTCTGCTCGATTATCTCGAGCAGCGGAACATCAGCGGGGACTTGGCGCTGGCGGACACGGGCATCGGATCGGCTCAGCTGGAAGGCGACCTTCGCCTGACCACACAGCAGGATGCAGCCATGCTCGAAAACGCCGTGCGCCTTACCGGCGACGCCGGCCTAGGGTTTGAACTGGGTTTGCGCAGCACACTCACCTGGCACGGCATCCTGGGATTGGGACTGATGAGCTGCCGCACCCTGCGCGATGCGTTGCGCTTGTGGACCGGCTACCTGGACGTGCGTACCACCGGTTTCTGCATCTACCTGCATGAACATGACGGTCTGGCCGAGATGAACATCCAGGACCTGGCGCCGGGTGCCCCGTTGCGCCATATCTCTCTGGAACGTTTGGCCACCATGACGGCCCGCCTCGCCGGCCAGCTCACGCAGAGCGATCTGGCGGATGTGGAAATGTGGTTCAAGGACGATCAGCCGTCCTACGCCGGCATGTATATCGGCCGCTTGCCCAAGGTGCGTTTCTCCACCGGGCTATGCCAGGTGCGCATGCCCAGCGCCTACCTCGACCTGCCGCTGCCGACGGCGCATTCGTTGGTGTTGAATCAAGTAAAGCAGCAGTGCGAACGCGAGCGCCTCGCGCTGGGCCAGAACAACTGCCTGATCGCGCGCATCAAGGGTCTGCTGCCGCTGGAAGACGGCACCTATCTTGGCATGGAAGAAGTGGCGCAGGCGCTGTGCATGTCCAGCCGTACCTTGAAGCGCAAGCTGCGCCATCTGGGCTTCAACTTCCGTCAGCTGGTGGATGAAGCGCGCAAGCAGGAAGTGCTGCGCGACGTGCTGAACACCACGATGACGATCGACGAGATTGCCAACCGCCGCGGTTACTCCGATGCGGCCAATCTCACGCGTGCCTTCCGCCGCTGGACGGGCGAATCGCCTAGCCAGTACCGCTCCAAGTTGCCGTACAAGCTCGAGCGCAGCGCGCTGGCGGCATGATGCAAGGTGTTGTCGTTTCTTAGCGCGGATATGTGATTCCGTCCCCTGCCTGCAGGGGAGGGGTAGGTGACGCGGGCGAAGCTCGCGTCCGGCTTACGCCGTGGTGATGGATATGACCAAGCATCCTCGCAAGATTCGCTTTACCTCACCCCAACCCTCCCCTGTAAGCAGGGAGGGAGTAAATCGATGCGCAAACGCGCTTCAAAGCACGTACAACAACGCCCGCACCAATTGCCTGGCCTGCGCCGGATCACGCGGATCGATGCAGAAGATCGGCACGAACAGGCTCATGCGCCGCGCCAGCGCGTACATCGTTTCCATCGAGAACGCGGGCGTAAGGTCGGTCTTGCTGATGCCGATGACGAAACGCAGGTTGGGATCGATGCGCGCGATCTGTTCGATCGCCGTGCGGCAATCCTGCGCGAGCGTTTGCGACGAGGCATCCAGCAGCAGTACGGCGCCGAGTGCGCCGGGGCCGACGATCCCTCCCATGAAGTCGAGATATTCCTGCCCGGGCAGACCGTACACGTGCAGGGTTTCGTTCGGGTTGAGCTGGATGGTGCTGTAGTCGAACGCCACCGTCGTGCTGGTTCTTCCATCAGGTTCGGCATTGGTTACCGGCACTTCTGATGACACAGGAGAGGTATCGGATATGGCACGAATAGCCGTGGTCTTGCCGGCACCAGGCGGGCCTAGAAACAAAAGTTTGATGTTTTTTTCCGAATCAAGCATGCGAGTGACCCAGCTTCAGTCCGAAGTGCCGTGCTACGCGTTGGATGAGCGAAGAGGGCGCCGCAGGCAATTGGGCTCCCTCTTTTTTGACCATGTTGCCGTCCGCGCGCGCCAGCGCACCGCTCGCCAGCGTTGCCCACAAAAAGGCATTGATGGCATCGGCGGATACTTTGGTGTACGTGGCAAGCGTGTCCGCCGACCAGGCGGAACGCTGCAGCAACGAGGACAGGCGCAACACGTCCTGATCATCGGTCACGCTGCCCAAATCGGGCCAGCGTGTGAGCCGATACAGCTTGCCGCCGAGCGGGGGCAGGCTTTCCCGATACTTCATGCATGCCTTGATCAGGAAGCCGTCCAGGCTGCGCGACACCAGCCACTCGTGTTCGTATGGATCTTTGACAGGACGCGTCATGCACAACCAGGTGCCATCGAGCAGGCGCGCTTCCGCCAGGCCGAGATCGCTGACCGAGCGCGTGAGAATACGTCCGGCTGCGTGCCGCAGGATCATGGCGATGCCGCCGCGCTTCACCAGCAGATCCTGGTTGCAACCCGCTTCGCGGATGCAAATGCCCAGCAAGCCTTGCACGTCATCGGACGATGCTTCGGCCGAAGACTGCAGTTTTTCCTGCAGTGCGCGTGCCAATGCCGCGGCGGGTGCGTCGCGGTCCAGCTTGCACGCGTACTGGGTGTCATGGTCGCCGCTGCGCGGAAAAACCAGCACAGGCAGATTGCGTCGCTGGGCCATTTCATAAGCCAGGCGCCCGTGACCGCTGTCGATGTCGACGACAAGAATGTCGCTCTCGTTACCTTGCCAGTCCTGCAGTTCGATATCGATTTGCGAGGCGGCGAGCAAACCGCAGGCAAGCGAAATACGCAGCTCGATCTCTTCGGAAAGACCGGCCACTCCCATCTTGATGTGCTTGATGTGTTCTTCCTGCATGGTGCCCGCTCAGGGAAGGTTTTGGATGTGCGACGCAATGCGCGTGGCCAGATCCGTCGCCACGCGGCGCGACAGCGCCAGCATGATGTTGTGGCCCACGCCGATGGCCAGTGCCAATGGGTGACGCGGATCGGCAATGCGCACGAAGATGCACGTGTAGTCCGTCATCGACACCACGGCGGACTGGCAAGAGCCGGCAGACAATTCGCGCGCCAGCGTTTCGCACAGGCCGAGCATCGAGCCGGTCATGGCGGCAATGCGGTGACCTTCCTTGGCGAGGGAAGAGCGCATGCTGATCAATCGCGCATCGGCGGTGGCTACGACGGCCAGGCTGATTTCTGGATAGTTCGCGCAGAGCTCTGTCAGCTCTTGGTCACAGATAGCGCGGAGTTCCGCCATTCGTTTGAAGGCGTTACTGACTGTTTGGGTTCGCTGCATGACATTCAACCGGGCGTGACTGTTACGCGTCGTCACAAATGCGTCGTGCGCTCGATGGCACGTATTGATCGCGATCGTTTCTTCTTGGCGCGCATGATCGCGTTGCAAGCGCGTGACGACCATCGCCTTTGCGGCTCGATTAGCTGTCAGTTGAGGTCATCCTTGCGCAAGTGGACTGAAAACGCAGGAAAACAACGTGTTGCATGTCCCGCTTTGACAGAGATTGGGCTGCGTAATGCCATGGCTCGCCTGGCCTCAGCGACCTACCATTTTTTACGAACGAATTCGAGCAAACGTCTCGTCAACCGAACAGGGGCAAGCGGTGACGAAAAGGACTTTCGCATGATCGGCACGCGTCGTTCCTTGCTGCAACGCACAGCAACGGAAAGCATTCGGTTTTCGATGCTTCCGGTTCGAAACAAAACCGCGCAAGGCACATGCCCGGCCATGCCCGGTGAACCAGGTAAGGGAGAGCAGTTATGAAAAGTGCGCGCTTGCAGCGCGGCTTCACTTTGATCGAATTGATGGTGGTGATCGTGATCATCGCCATCCTTGCGGTGATAGCGATGAACGCCTACGGCAATTACATCATGCGAGCCAAGGTGCAGGCCGCGAAGGCCGATCTGACGGCGTTGTCGCTCAATCTCGAGAATGAGCTGCAGCGAAAATTGGTGTACGGATCGCACGATGCCATCAAAACGGATGAGATCGTGAAGGACTACCAGGGATGGCATCCGTCGCAGTCCAATAGCTTCACCTACGAGCTGACCTCCAACGCAACCTTTTATGACCTGAAGGCGGCGGGCCTCACCGGTTCGTTGTCGAACTGCGTGCTGGAGCTGCGCAGCGATACGACGGGTTCCGTGGCCGGAAGCTGCGGCTCCATAACTACCTGGTGAATCATGGCAACGCGCAGACGCGGCAATACGCGGGGTTTTACGCTGATTGAAATGATGGTCGTCATCGGTTTGGTCGCCTTTCTGATGACGCTCGGCGTTCCGCTGGCGCGTGAGTGGGTGCAATCGGCGCATCAACTCGATGCTGCCCGCACCTTGGAGGAAGCCCTGGGACGGGCAAAAGCTTTGGCGCTACGTAATCCGCAGGGACTCACCGATCAGACCCTGCCAGCCGCGGCGGTCTGTCTGACGGCAGGGAAGATCATCGTAGTACGCGGTAGCGCGCAGAAAACCACATGCGATGCCAGCGCCGAGTGGACGCGTCCGTTGCCGTCTGACGCGACGATCGTGCTGACCAAGACCAATATTCCCCTTCAGTGCGTGGCCTATAACGAGCGCGGCGTGGCGCTGGTGACATCGGTGAGCAATCTGTCGTGTTCGCAGGCAGGGCTCGACGTCAACGTGGCATCCGAGGAGGCGATTTTTGTACCGCGACCGTAACCGCAAGCGTACGCAGTGCGGCGACGTGCTGCTCGAAGCATTGATTGCCGTGCTCGTCATGAGCTTCATCGGTGCGGGAACCATGTATGCCACCACCCGCATGGAGGTGGGTGCGAAGAATGAGCGCCTGGACGGCATCGCCGCTAGCCAGATGCGTTTGTTGTTGCAGCAGTACGGCTCGTCCCTCTGTCCTGCTCAGGCCAATAACAGTTTGGCCAAGGTGGTGCTGCCGCTTACCAGTACCGCGCACCCCGTTACCGTGCTATGTGCGTCGGCCGCGTCCATCACGGTGGGCGGAGTCGCGATAACCCAGCCGTCCAGTGTGGTGTTGTGCATTCCCAACACGGATAAGGCTTTTGAGGGGACGGTCTTGGTCGGAACAGACACCGCGGCGATGGCGAAGGTGCAACCGACATGCACATGATTCGCGCACGCCGACGCATGTCGGGTTTTACGCTGATAAGCACACTGGTGGGGTTGGCGGTCGGCTTGCTCAGCATCGCTGCGATGCTCACGATGTATCGCGACGTTGCCAGCACTGCGCACTTCGTCCAGGACCAGAGTCGCCGTGATGGCCAGGTGGCCTCCGGCTCGCTCGTCTCTCAGCAGGAGATGCAGCAGGCAGGCTTCGGCATCGCGGGAGCCGCCATCGGTACCGATCTGGTGGTGCTGAGCAATGCTTTGTTGTCCGGTGACAAGCTCAAGGGTGCGGCGATTGCTTCGTACGGCGCTTCGGTCAATGGCAACGCGGTGATCTGGGGTTTCAATCCCACCGCGGCGACCGGCAAGACTGATCCGGCCGGCTATCAGTGCGAAGGTCTGTTGGTGACTTCAGCGGGCTTGCAGTGGCTGAAGCCGACGAGCTGTAAGAACGCCGCCAATTGGCAAAGCGTGAGCTGGCAGATAAGTCAGCTTGCAACCACTGACAACCTGGGGCCGCTTTCCATCTTCCAGGCCGCTTCGGGAAGTTGCTTTCCTTATCAGCAGACGTCACCGGGTAGCAGCTTCCAGGTGAGTTATTACTTGCCCACGGAACAGCAGGTACACGATAAGCAATCGAACGGCCCGGCGAACGCGAGCGATTCGAGCTCGACCAGCTCGGGCGGATCGGGTGATTCCAACAAATGGTATGACGCAGGCCATCGGGATGGCGTGCATCCCGGGAACGGGCATGGCAACGGCGATTCCTCCGGTTCTTCCGGTTCGGATAGTTCTTCCGGTTCCTCCGGCTCATCGGATTCCTCAAGTTCTTCGAGTTCTTCCGACTCCAGTTCCACCAGCTCGGCCGTCAAAAACATACCTGCCTTCTCGGTATGCCTGCCCAATTTCAAGTCGTAAGGAAACTCATGATCAAGCGGCGCACCCAACCGCGCGTCTCGCTGTTCCGTCAGCGTGGCGTGATGAATCTGCTGCTGGTGCTGCTGGTCGGTCTGGCCATGACGGTGACCACCATGGGTGTTGTGCATGTGATGCGCGGTTCGCAGGAAAGCCAGCTCAGCCTGCACTCGATCACGCCTGCGCAAGGTTCGACCTGGCTGGGTGCGGAAACGGTGCGTCGCTATCTCGCCGTGACGGACATGACGAGCTTGAACAGCGGCGCGTTGAAGATCGACGGCTGCGAAGGGCTCGCCGTCAACATCCTCAACATTACGCAGTCGACGGCGACGGTTTCCGGCAAAAGCACAACGATGTATCAGGTAGTGGCCAACATCACTGCGGCCTCGGCGACCAGTACGCCCGCGGCCAGCAAAGCCATCTTGCAGGCGATCTACAACGTCACCCCGAATGGCACGCAGGGCAGCAGCACTACAAGCAGCAACAATGGTTCCACGGTCAACATCAATACGCTCAACTTCTACAAGGATCTGAACCTGACCGGTGGCATCTCCGTGCTCGGCGGACAGAACGCCAATTTGAATGTGGAAGGCAACGTCAAACTGGACAGTGCTTCAGTGGACGGCGTGAACAGCATTCGTTCGACTGGCAACGTTTCGGTGGGTTCGGCCATTCACGTCAATCAGATCTACGCCAACGGCGACGTGGAAGTGACCGGTGCCGCCAGTGTGGATCAGATCAATGCGCTGGGTAATGTCACCATCGACGGTGGCGCCAAGCCGTTCGTGATCCAATCCAACGGCACGGTAACGTTCAACGGCGGCAGTGCGACGTCAGTGACGTCAAAAGGCGACGTGATCGTGAATGCGGGTGGGGTAAATATCGGCACCATTACCACCGAAGGCAACGTCAATTGGACCGGCACAGGCGGTGGTGCTTCCACCATTCAGGCCAATGGCAACGTGACGTATGCAGGCAGCAATCACAGCACCTCGATCACCGCCGGCGGCACCATCACGTTGAACGGCGAGGGCGTGGATAGTGTGGTCACGCCCGGCAACGTCGTGGACAACATCAACAGCGGACAGATCGCTTCCTTGAAGGCAGGCGGCGATCTCATCGTGAATGGCTGGCAAGGCGTCACCGGCACGATCGGTGGCACGTTGACCAAGCAGAACTTTTGGAATCTGGGCGTGCACGTCGCCGAACAGAAAGGGTTCACGGTCACCGTGCCGGCCCTTTCGATTGCAGCGCTTCCGCCGGTGACCATCGATCGTCCCGCCGTCGATGCTTACGCGCTGAAATCGTCCGCCAATTACGTGTTCGAGATGGTCAACGGCGCCATGCAGGTGACAGTGTCCAACATCAACAGCATCAAGAGCGGCACGTATTACGTGGGTACGTATCCGCCGCTCAATGCGAATGGCGTTTATCGTGGTTACGAGGATTTCCTGTGCACCAAGCTGGTTTCGGGCAGTCTCGACAGCAACGGCGTTGGGCAATGTCTGGAACCGTCTGCGCCCGGTCGCACGTTCTGCCAGGGCCAGTCGGAGGAAAACGACTGCCTTACCTACAGCAACGGGGTGTGGACCACCAGCGGCATCAGCTTCGCGCGTGGCGTGCTCTGGTTCCAGGGCGATCTGAATTTCAATGGCGGCGGTTACCTGGATACGGCGATCGCCACCGGCAATATCAACACGGGCGGTTCCGCGCGTATCGATGCACCGAACTATGCCGGCTATGACGAAATGTGCACCAACGCCACGCCCTCATGGCTCACGTTGCACGATGCCACACAGAAGCAGGATTTCGACAGCCTCTATCCCACGCAGCTGTGTGACATGGATAAGCAACAGCTGATCGACAACGCCATCGGCAATGTGGCGTTGCTGGCTGGCGGTTACGTCAACGACGTGTTCTCCGGCGGCACCATCAATCTTGGTGCAAAGACGGTGGTCAACGGCAGCGTGATGGCGGGCAGTACGTTCGATACCGGGGGCGATACCAGCGTCAATGGTTCGATCACTGCCGCGGCGGAGAATCCGGGCGACAAGTCGAGCAATCAGCTAAGCGGCAAAACCACCATGGATTTCAGCAAACTGCCCGGCACCTATCATCCTGGCAGCGTGCCGTGCATGCAGGGTTGTACGTCGTCCAATCCGAACAAGAGCGGCAACAACACCAGCACGATTGAATGGACGCGTTATTTGTAAGTGGTGCGATGACGATCGCGGCGCTCTTTAGCCGTCATTCCCGCGAAAGCGCATTGCAGTGTACGGAACTTTCAGCTTGCCGGATCGGCTCCCTCCCCTGCGTGTAGTAGGGGGGAAGCAACCCCGCGAAACAGATAATCATGGCTCAAGCCCCCTCCAGCGTAGCTGGAAGCGAGCTTTGCTCGCACCGCCCCGCCCCAGCCCTCTCCTGCACACAGGGGAGGGGACGGTTTCCGGCTTATTCGTGGATATCGCCTTGAACAAATGAGCACTAACGAAGCGCACGCACGCGAAAGTTTCGGCCTTTGATCTTGCCCGCGCGCAATCGCTCCAGCGCCTTGTTCGCCAAGTCGCGTTTGATCGCCACATAGGCGCGCGTGGCGTAAACGTCGATCTTGCCGATGGCGTCAGCCTTCAGCCCTGCGTCGCCGGTGAGCGCGCCCAGAATGTCGCCGGGGCGCAGCTTGTCCTGGCGGCCTGCATCGATGACCAAGGTTTTCATCGGTGCCAGATGCAGGGTTTTGCCGCGCGGGACGCCGACTTTCAACGGGTGCCACGGGATTGGCTGCCCGCTCAGCGCTTCAATGTTCGCGACCTTGGGCTGCTCGCGCGGCGTGCACAGCGTGATCGCCAGACCGGGATGTCCGGCGCGCCCGGTGCGGCCGATGCGGTGCGTGTGCGTATCCGGATCGTGCGCGACGTCGTAACTGATCACCTGCGGTAGTGCGGTGATATCCAGTCCGCGTGCGGCGACATCCGTGGCAACCAGAATGGAGCAACTGCGGTTGGCGAACTGCACCAACACTTCGTCGCGGTCGCGTTGTTCCATGTCGCCGTGCAAAGCAAGTGCGGAGAAACCGCGCTTGTCCAGTTCTTCGGCGAGCGCATCGACATCGCGGCGCATATTGCAGAACACCAGCGCGTGATCCACGTGCTCCTTGACCAGTAATTGCACCAGCGCATCGATTTTCTGCGCCGGATCGACCTCGTGAAAACGCTGCTCGATCGTCACCTCGTCATGCGGCGTTTCCACCGTCACTTCGACCGGATTTTTCTGCATGCGCTGGCTGACGGCGCGTATCTCTTCCGGATAGGTGGCGGAGAACAACAATGTCTGATGATGTTTGGCGATGCGCCCGACGATGTCGTCCATGGCTTCGGAAAAACCCATGTCGAGCATGCGGTCCGCTTCATCCAGCACCAGTATCTTGATGCCGCCGCCATGCAGGCTGCCGCGCTTGAGATGCTCCTGCACCCGGCCCGGCGTCCCGACCACAATGTGCGGGTCATGCGTAAGCGACGCCAACTGCGGACCTAACGGCATGCCGCCGCACAGGGTCAGCAGTTTCACGTTAGGGATATTCGCGGCTAGCTTGCGAATCGCTTTGCTGACCTGATCGGCCAGTTCCCGTGTTGGGCACAGCACCAGCGCCTGCAGGCGGATGGTGTCGACATCCAGCGATTGCAACAGCCCCAGTCCGAATGCCGCCGTTTTGCCGCTGCCGGTGCGAGCCTGTGCGATCAGGTCGTGTCCTTGCAGGATCGGTGGCAGGCTTTGCGCCTGCACGGGTGTCATCTGCGCATAGCCGAGGGTTTCCAGGCTGGCGAGCAGGGCGGGCTTGAGGGGAAGCGTATGGAAGGCAGTCATGCGACATGATCGCATCATTTGTCTGCGATCTGCCGGCACACCCTGTTGGACGAGGGCCTTTGCCTAGGGTCTGTTTGCACGCCATACCGCGTCATCGCTCAGTCGTGTACCGACGTACACTCCTTCGCTCTTCCTTGTCTGGCGTGCAAACAGCTCCCAGCGCGAGCCACGCCAATAGTGTAAACAGGCCCTAGCTTATGGCAGCGCTCGCATCCCTATAAGTTACGTAGCCGTTATCGCTGGAACAACGTGTCATTCTGCAGGTTCGCGCACGCTCCTGACATAAAATCTCACTCTCAGTGAGTGGTAAAATTTCACGCCATGGGGACTCCAGTCTATTTATTCGGCGACTTCCGCCTTGATCCGCGAAGCAGGGAGTTGAGCCGGAATGGCGAGCCGGTTGTGATCGCAGCCAGCGCTTTCGACTGCCTGGTCTACCTGGTCGAACATCGTCAACGTGCGGTAGGCAAAGACGAATTGATTGCCGCAGTGTGGGGTCGCTCCGACGTCAGCGACAATCTGCTGGCGCAAACCGTCGTACGCTTGCGGCGCGCACTGGATGACGCAAGCACCGAACAGCGCTGCATAAAAACCATGGCGCGTGTGGGCTATCGCTGGATGCCGGACACGACGGTGACGACGGCGGCCGTATTAGCGGAAAAGGCCCAGGACGACAACGTTGCCGGGGCTGACGACGATGAGGCCGAACCCCATTCGCGCCCAAGACGCGTTCGCCCTTCGCTGGTCATCGCGTTGTTGCTTACTGTTGTGATCGCAGCCGGCTATGCGGGTTGGCAAGCCATGCAAACCAAACCCGCTTCCACACCCATGCATTTCAACAACGGCACGGCCGTTGTACTGCCGGCGGAAGTGACTGCGCCCGACGATTGGAGCTGGTTGCATCTGGGCTTGATGGATCTGCTCTCGACGCAGTTGCGCGAGGCCAAAGTACCCACCGAGAGCAGCCAGGGCGTGCTCAACTTGCTCAATCAATCGGGCACTTCGCAGCTCTCGTCGTTTGCGCTGGTGGTGACGCCGCGCGTGATCTTGGCGGACAACCGATGGCGCGTGCATCTGGATGCAAAGAGCAAAGACGGGCGAAGCTGGCAGGCGGAGTCGTCGTCTGGCGACGTGCTGGCTGCGGCGCGCGCGGCCAGCGATTTGCTTTTGGTGCAGCTCGGTTACGTCAACGGATCCGGCGAGCCGGCGGCTGGCGATTCGCTGCAGCAGTATGTATTGCGCGTTGAAGCCGCGCAGCTTGCAGGGCAACTCGAACTTGCGCGCAAATTGGTCGACAGTGCGCCGCCCGAGGCGCGGCATACGCCCGAACTCACTTTTGCGCAGGCCGAGTTGTATTGCACGGAGGGAAAGATGGATTTATGCGAGCAATCGCTCAACGGCCTGCGCACGCGGGTATCGGCCGCCGAAAATCCGGTGTTGCGTGGAAAGGTGCTTACCTCGCTGTGGTTTCCGTACCGGCGCAAGAACCAATACGCCGAGGGCGAGGCTGCGCTCGACGAAGCCGTGCGTCTGCTGCACGGACAGAAGGACACCGAAGCGCTCGGCACCGCCTATCTGGATCGCTCGCACCTGTTGTTCTATCAGGGCAAATTGGACGAGGCGACCCTGGATCTGGGCCGCGCCCGTGTCAACTTCGTGCTGGCGGGCGATACGGTCGGCCAGGCCAAGGTGGACCGCGCGATGGGTGAGATCGCCATTCGTCGTGGCCAGTTCGAAGCGGCGCTGCCGCTGCTGCAACGTGCCTACGAGCAGTACCAGCGCATGGGCATGCGGCAGTTGCTCACTTCCGCACTGGATACGCTGGCCGGTGCGCAGAAGCTGTCGTTGCACTATCCCGACGAATTGGCCACCACCGATCAGTTCTGGCCGTTCGAGCAGAAGCGTATGGATTTTCTCGACAGTTATGAGCTGCACCACCTCAGCATGACGCGTGCGCTCGCGCTGGCCGACAACGGTCGCACATCCGAGTCCATCGCTTTGTTCGAAAGCACGCTCGCCGCGGTCAGCGTCGAAGAGGACGCATCCTTGCGCGCACAGATATGCGTGAATCTGGCCAAGCTGGCGTTGAATCGCGAGGATGTGCCGGGTGCACTGCAATGGATCGGCAAGGCCATGGACGGAAACGCCCTGGCGCAAGACGATGATCCAAGCGACTACGCGGAAGCCTGGTACGTGAACGTCATCACCTTGCAGCGCGCCGGCAAGATGGATGAAGCGAAACGCGCCATGATGGCGATGCAGGCCTGGGCCGCACGGTTACCCAAGCAGGATGACCTCGTTGCGATCTGGCTGTTGCGCGCGAAAGCTGCACAGTCATGGGGCGAAGGTCAGCGCGATCAGGCGCTGCAACAGCTCAAGCTTGCGATGACTGCGGCGAATGCAGGGGGTGTTCCGGAAACCATTGTCGATGTCGGCCGCTCTTACGCTTTGGCGTTGTTGGCGGCTGGACACCTGGATCAGGCCGTGGCGGTCAGCGGCCGGCTTGCCGATTGGGCCAGCGTCGATTGGCGCGCCGCCTTGGTGGAATCCAGTGTGTTGCAGGCGTTGAAGCAGGCCGATTCGGCGGACAGGGCACGCAGCAAGGCGCTACAGCTTGCCGGCGATCGGAAGTTGCCTGAGGCGGCGATGGCGATGTTTTAGGGCGCATGTATGATTCCAGCGCATGGCTCGACACAGAGCAGGGCAATGGCGAGCACGGGGCCATGATTTACCGATTCGGCGAGTACCAGCTCAATCCGCTTGCACGCGAATTGAGCCGTCATGGCGAGCACGTGGAGCTGGCCGCGAGCGCGTTCGATTGCCTGGTATATCTGGTGGAACACCGCAAGCGTCCGGTGGGCCGCGACGAATTGATTTCCGCCGTGTGGGGACGTACCGACGTCAGCGACAATCTGCTGGCGCAGACGATCGTGCGCCTGCGGCGCGCGCTGGGCGATGATTGCATCAAGACCGTGGCGCGGGTGGGTTATCGCTGGATGCCGGAAACTACGGTCGTGTCACCGTCGAACCCGGTAGCACACGAGTTGGAATCCGAACAGATCGTCGAACGTGATGATCACGCTGGACACATCACTACGCGCACGACACGCAGCCGGTTGCTGGCCGGTGTGTCGTTGTTTGCGTTGCTTGTGGTTATAGCCGGTTTCGGTTGGCGTACCTGGCATGCCGAACACACCCTGGCGCACGTCCCCCTTCGACTCGACAACAGCGCCGCCGCCATCGTATTGCCGGCCGAAGTGACTGCATCCGACGAGTGGAAGTGGCTCCATCTTGGATTGATGGATCTGGTTTCCAACAAATTGCGCACGGCCGGTATCTCTACGGAAAACTCGCAAGAGGTGATCGAGCTACTGAAACAGCGCGGGGATAAGCCAAACGACGATTTTTCTCCGTTCGGCCTGGTCGTAAAACTGCGCGTTCAACAACTCGGCGAACGCTGGCAGGTGTATTTGGATGCCAAGGCGCGCGACGGACGTACATGGCATGCGGAGTCATCATCCAGCGATGTGTTGGCAGCCGCGCGCACGGTGAGCGATCTGCTCCTTGCGGAATTGGGCTCCGCACAGAGAAAGCAAATGGGCAGCACTTCGCAGGATGACTACCTGTTGCGTATCGAGGCGGCGCAATTGGCAGGAGAGCCGCAAACGGTGCGCGAGCTGATCGCGCACGCCCCCGCTTCGCTGCACGACAATCCTGAGCTGGCCTACAACTCGGCGCTGGTCGATTGCGAAGAAGAGAAGTTCGAACTCTGCGAACAGAAGTTGACGGTGGTCTTGAAGCAGATACCCGATCGGCAACCGCTGCTGCGTGGCAAAGTGCTCAGTCGCCTGTGGTTCGTCTACAAAAACAAACATCGTTATACCGAAGGCGATGTGGTGCTGACCGAAGCGATCGGTTTGCTGCAAAAGCAGAATGATCCCGCCGCGCTGGCCAACGCTTATCTGGAGTACTCGCATCTGAAGTACTACCAGGAAAAGTGGGATGACGCGACGGCGCTGATCGGCCAGGCGCGCGTCAACTATGCATTGGCAGGTGATGCAGTGGGGTTGGTGAAGGTGGATTACGCCATGGCGCTGCTGGCCGAGCACCGTGGACAGATCCAGGCCACGGCAACGCTCTTGCAGCGGGTCTATGAGCAAAGTCAAAAATTGGGCATGCGCGTGATGCAGCCCTATGTGCTGGCCGCGCTGGTGCGGGTGCGGCTGACGTTGTTGAACTATCGCGGCGCACTGGCGACGACGGATCGTTTCTGGCCCTTGGACCAGAAAGACGCGGGATTTCTCGAAAAAAACATCCGCCTGGAACTGACCATGGTGCGTGCCTTGGCGCTCGCCGACAACGGACGCACCGTTGAAGCCGTCACGTTGTTGGAAGAGGTTTTTCGCAGTGCGGATCCCAACACGCAGGCGGATTATCGCGGCGAGAGCGGGATGTGGCGAACGGAGTTGGCGCTGCGGCGGCAGGACAACGTAGGCGCCGCTTTATGGTCGAGCCAGGCGATGCAGTTCATTGCGGCCGATGACGACCCGCGCGACATCGCGCAAACCCGCCTCGATCGCATCGCTACGTTATTGCGTCTTGGCCAGGCGAAGGATGTAGAGCGCGAAGTGGTCGCCATGGAAACATGGGCAACCGACGTGCCGAAGGACGACTTCGTTTCCATTCGGCTTATGCACGCGCGCGCCATCGGCGCCTGGGCCGAAGGCGATCATAAAAAAGCTTGCGAGCAGCTTGGTCTTGCCATGAGTGCCGCGGAGAAACTGGGCATACCGGACATGATCGTCAGGGTGGGCACGGCGTATGCGCTGGCGTTGCTGGATACGGGTAATGTCGATCAGGCGATGGCGGTAGGGGGCAGGCTGAGCGCCTGGAGCAACGTCGATTGGCGCGCGGCGTGGGCGGAGGCACGCGTGTACAAGGCGCTTGGGCAAACGGCCTCGTGGGAGCAATCCCGCAGCAAGGCGCAGCAGCTTGCGGGCGATGCTCCGCTGCCTTCACCCTCCGACGCTGTCCTGTAGATCGGGTTACCCCGAACTTGATCCGGGGTAATGCAACCAATGCGGCGATATTGTTGGGTTACGCTACGGCATCATCGCGAGCCAGGTTGTTTCGTGCAGAACAGCCGCACGCGCGTGAAGGGAAGAGGACTCACCTTCGAACATCCCCGGCGGCTAGCTTCTGATAACCATCGCGCAGCCACGCGGGTGGCTGGCATGTATTATCCCGAACGGACAGCTCGATGCAGACGAAGACAATGGCGAGCACGGGGGCGACCGTTTACGGCTTCGGTGAATTCAGGCTCAACCCGCTTGCGCGCGAGTTGAGCCGTAACGGTGAGCCGGTTGAACTGGCGGCGAGCGCTTTCGATTGCCTGGTTTATTTGATCGAGCACCGCGAACGCCCGGTCGGCAAGGACGAGCTGATTTCTGCGGTATGGGCGCGCTCCGACGTCAGCGACAATCTGCTGGCGCAGACGATCGTGCGCTTGCGCCGCGCATTGGGCGACGCCGGCACCGAGCAACGTTGCATCAAGACCGTGGCGCGGGTCGGTTATCGCTGGGCGTTGGAGATAGAGGTGATCCAGTCGCCAGCATCCGAAGCCGTGCCGGTGGTTGCAGAGACATCCCATGACAACGCGCACATGGCCGGCAAGCAGCCGAAGCTGCTGGCGATGCGTCGTTCGCTGTTTATCACGCTGCTCTGCACGCTTGCGCTCGCGCTGGCCTATGCCGGATGGCAGATGCTGGGCAACCGAACAGCCAGGTCGAATTTCAATTTCAATCAGAGCGCCGCCGTCGTGTTGCCGGTGGACGTGATAGCGCCGGATGATTGGAAATGGCTGCATTTGGGCATGATGGACATGATCGCCACGCGCCTGCGTGATGCGAGGGTGCCCACCGAAAGCAGCCAGGAAGTGCTTGCGCTGCTCAAGGAGACGGACGATGCGTCAGGCGCCAGGCTTTCTTCTTTCGCCCTGGTCGTTCATTCGCGTGCGGAACTGTCCGGCGATCACTGGCGCGTGAGTCTCGATGCAAAAAGCAAAGACGGTCATGCATGGAAAGCCGAAGCGTCGTCCGGCGACGTGTTGACCGCTGCGCGCACGGCCGCCGATCTGCTATTGGCGCAATTGGGCTACGACTCGAGCGGCAGCGGCGCCATGCCGCGAGGCAATTCGGTGGAGCAATATCTGCAACACATCGATGCTGCACGGCTGGCGGGCCAGCCACAGGCAGCGCGCGAGCTGATCGAGAAGGCGCCACCGGACGTGCGCAACAATCCTGAGATTGCCTATTTTGCGGCGTCGCTCGACTGTGATGAGGCGCGCACCGATTCCTGCGAACAACGCTTGCAGGCGTTGCTCAGGCAGTTGCCCGACAACAAGGAGCCGGTGCTGCGCGGCGAGATCCTCACCGTGCTGGGAAGCATTTATATGGGCAAGCGCCAATGGGCGCAAAGCACGAGCGCGTTGGATGAAGCCGTCCGCATTCTGCAGGGCCAAAAGAATTTCGGCTCGCTGGCGACCGCCTATCTCAATCGATCCTATTTGAATCAAATGCTATGGAGGCTGGAGGAAGCCACTGCGGATATCGGCCGTGCACGCGTCAACTACGCGCTGGCGGGCGACCTGATCGGCGTGGCCAAGTCGGATTTCGACATGGGCGTGCTTGGCCTGCGCCGCTCGCAGCCCGATGCCTCCGTGATGTTGCTGCAGCATGCCTACGATCAATTCGTGAGCATGGGCATGCGATCGATGCTGGTATCCACGCTGGACGCGTTGGCGTATGCGCAGCAGATGTTGTTGAAGTTTCCGGACGAGCTGGCCACCACCGATCGCTTCTGGCCGTTGGACGAAAAGAGCAAGGATTTCGGTTTCATCGGCGACGACATGCTGCATGAGCTGACGTCGGTACGTGCTACCGCGCTAGCCGACAACGGACGCACCGCCGAAGCAAAAATCTTGTTCGAACGCGTGCTCAGCGAGGTCGATGCGGAAAAAGAAGCCGGTCTGCGTGCGCAAGTGACCAAATCGCTGGCTCGGCTGGCGCTGGATCGCGGCGACAACGAACGCGCTGCGGCGCTGGCGGCCGAGGCGCTGAAGCCGGCATTGGAGGAAGATGACCAGCGTGACTACGCCGAAGTGTGGTTGTTGCGCATCGAGGCGTTGCAGCGCGCCGGCAAGGCCGACCAGGCCAAGCAGGAAATCGTCGCGATGCTGGCGTGGGAATCCCGCTTATCGGTGAAGAACGACTGGACCCATATCTATGTGGTTCGTGCACAGGCCGCGCAGGCGTGGATCGACGGCCATCACGATCAGGCGATCGAGCAGTTGAAGCTGGCCATGAATCTGGCGGACAAACTGGGCGTGCCTGAGGTGATCGTCAGTGTCGGCAAAGCCTACGCGTTGGCCTTGCTGGATAGCGGGCACGTGGACCAGGCGGTGGCGATCAGCGGCCGGTTGTCCAGTTGGAGCACGGCCGATTGGCGTGCGGCCTGGGTGGAGGCGCGCGTCTATCAGGCCCTTGGCCAGAACGATTCGTGGCAGAAATCCCGCAGCATGGCCCAGCAACTGGCGGGCGACCGGCCATTGCCGGCGGCGGCGACGTTCGAATTCTAAACGCGGTCGACGGGCAGCCCAGAAAAAAAGAGGCGCTGACGTGGAAGCGGAAATCACGTCAGCGCCTTCAGTCTGGATGACTGATGTCAAGGGTGGATGTCCGACGAGTTTACGATGGCCACGGCGGCTCGCCTCTATCCAGAGAGTGCCAATCGCATGTCCTTTTGGGACGCCCTTTGATGCCATCGCCGGCGTTACAAGGCCAGCGCCTCATCCACGGTGGTGATCTTGTGCAGGCTGGCGGCGGCCTCCAGGGCAATGCGTCGGGGCCAACTGTCTTCGATGTGCTCGGCGACCAGGCAAGGTTCGCTGGCGCGGCATTGGGGACAGGAGAGGTTGTGCAGCATCAGTTCTTCGACGACCGACAGAGTCATGACCGATTCCCCCTTGCAGTGATTCCACGAGCGGGATATCGGCCGTCGGGGCGGCAACTGTAGGCTAGGGCAAGGCACGGGATATGCATATTCCCCGGCATCTGATGCCGGAGATTTACAGGTACGTCGCCATGACATCCACGCGCTTCCAAGCATTGGCCTTTGAAGGCATGTCCCTATCGTTGTGGCTGGCCGCCGTGATGCTGAACATGATCGCCGTGCTGTGGCTGGGTTTTCAGGGCCTGCAGTGGCTGCATGACGGGCATTGGACCAGGCAGCCGCCGGTCATGTCCTGGATTCGCGGTGTCTGCCCGGGTGTGTGCGACTTCGTGAACAATCCGCATTCCTGGTACGGCATTGCCAAGGTGGGGCGGTTGCTTTCCGAAACGCCCTCCGGCTTGGCACTGGCGCTGATCGGCGTCGCCCTGGGCGTGCTCAGTGTGTCAATTTCTGACCATCGGCCACTGGCGCCCAGCGTCACCTATACCAATCGTAGGTTCGGTTAACTCGACATATTCGAGGTATTGTTGGGTTCCCCTCGGATCAAGTCCGGGGTAACCCAACTTACGGACAGCAAGCACGCATGAGTTCCGAACAGCAATTCGGGGAGTATCGCGGTATCAAGTTCGAGCACGGCTACGGCGGCGGTGCCGATTCGCGCAGCGGCATCATCCATTTTCCGGACGATCCGCAACAGCACATGGTTACGAGCGGCGGCCCGGCGCGTTGGGAAGAAGAGGCGAGAAGCCTGATCGATGGTTACTTTCGTGAAATCGACGTCGAGCCCGATGATGATTCAGAAGCTTGATCGCGCACGATCGAGCATGACCTATGGCAGGGATAACGCGATCTGAGACGTTTCTCGGAGCATCGTGCATTCACCTGCCACACCAAACGTCTGACAATCCATGGCGGCTCGCAGCGCATGGATCGCGTTGAAGCATTTCCGTTCATCGCGATCAGAGGCCGCTCATGGCGAAGCATTCTTGGATGTCGTCGATATCATTCCGTGTGGCTTGCGTTGCTGCCGGCTGCATGAGTTTGCCGGCAACGGCCGTGCTGGCGCAGCAAACCTTTCGTAACGCGCCTAGCACAGCTGCTTCGGTAGCAAATCCCTATCACCAGCAGGCCGATGCCATTCGTGCCGGCGGCAAGTTGTATGCAACCAACTGCGCGAGTTGCCACGGTGTTGCGGGGCAGGGTGCCGGCAATATTCCGGCGTTGCGGCAAGGGCCTGCTCAGCAGGCGACAGAAGGCGCGCTGTTTTGGTTCATTACCCAAGGTGCGGTGAACAACGGCATGCCATCCTGGGCGGCGTTGCCGGAGCAAGCTCGCTGGCAGATCGTTGCGTATTTGAAGACGCTGCCCACGGTGAATGTTGCTGTGGCACAAGAAAGCGCCATCGCGGGCTCGTCCATCCATACGCCACCGCCGACACCGCCGTTCACCGATTTCCGTTACGAAGTACCTGGCGCAACGCGCAAGATCACCCTCGCCGATCTGCCCCCGCCTTACGCAACGCGTTCGGCCGGCAATGGGCCGGCGATGGCATCGCCTCCGGAAGGTGCGTTGCCGAAGGCGCCACCGGGTTTCAAAGTGAATCTTTATGCGGCAGGGCTGGATACGCCGCGCGTGATCCGCACCGCACCCAATGGCGATATTTTTCTCGCTGAGAGCGGCAGCGGACAGATTCGCGTTTATCGCGGCATGACGGCAGACGGCAAACCGGCGCAGACATCGGTATTCGCCGCCAATTTGCAGAAGCCATACGGCATTGCGTTCTATCCGAACGGGACGGACCCGCAATGGGTTTATATCGGCGACACCAATGCGGTGTTGCGTTTTCCTTATCGCAATGGCGATCTGAAAGCGCGCGGTGCGGCGGAGCACATTGCCGATGTGCCTTCCGGTGGACATTGGACGCGTGACCTTGCGTTTTCGGCTGACAACAAAACCTTGTTCGTCGCCGTAGGCTCGGCATCCAATGTGGATGATCCGGATACGACGCCGGAAGAAAAACATCGCGCCAACATTCTCGCTTTCAATCCGGATGGCTCCAACCTGCGTGTGTATGCATCCGGTATCCGCAATCCATCTGGCATCGCGGTCGATCCGCAGAGCGGCCAGCTGTGGACCACCGTCAACGAACGCGATGGCCTGGGCGACAACCTCGTGCCGGATTACATCACCAGCGTGCGCGAAGGTGGTTTCTACGGATGGCCGTGGTGGTACATGGGTGGTCATCAGGACCCGCGCCATCAAGGCAAGCATCCGGAGCTGAAAGACAAAGTGATCACACCCGACGTGATTTTGCAGCCGCACAACGCGTCGCTGCAGATCACGTTTTACGAAGCCAGCCATTTTCCTGCCGAATACCAGGGCGACGTGTTCGCTGCCGAACACGGTTCTTGGAACAAGGCCACCCGTGTGGGCTATGAAGTCATCCGCATTCCGCGCCATCACACCGGCAAGGCAAGCGGCGAGTATCAGGATTTCCTTACCGGTTTCGTCCTGCCGGACGGACGCGTGTGGGGCAGGCCGGTAAGCCTTGCCACTGCGCCGGATGGTTCGCTGCTGGTGACTGACGATGGGTCGAATTCGATTTGGCGCGTGGATTACGTAGGCGGCCAATGATCATAGGTTGGGGTGCGATCCCCGACGTATCCCTACGTTTTTGCAGTTTGAGAAGGCGATACTGCGCAGGAAACTAGCCGCATGTGGATGTGGACCATTGCCTGCGGTGCTTTCGATCGCCGTAGGCAATGTCACAACAACACGTGAGGGTCCGTTTCCTCAGCAAATTGAGGGGTAATCTGGGTGCGAACCCCAACATCGTGGCATATGCACACATAGTAGTGCTGGGATTCGCCCCCAATCTACAAAACATCAGCGTAATATCCTTTCCACAGCCGCCACACGCGACGGCTGCATAGTGAGCATGTCGGCCAGGAGCCAACGTCATGTCACGGAAAGCATGGATCGTGTGGGGAGCCATCCTGTGCGCCGCATTGGCGCTGGCGTGGACGCGCTCGACGTCTGAAGCGCCGGCCAACGAAGCCTTCGTTGCACGCATCGCATTGAACGGCCCGGTCGGCCCGGCCGCCGCCGAATACGTCGGCGAAGCTATCCAGCGCGCCAACGACCAAGGTGCGAAAGCGATCGTGCTGCAGCTGGATACGCCCGGCGGATTGCTGGAGTCGATGCGCGACATCATCGCCGGCATTTTGGCCTCGAAAGTCCCGGTACTTGGCTATGTGGCGCCAAGCGGTGCGCGGGCCGCTTCCGCTGGCACCTACATTCTTTATGCCTGCCCGATCGCGGCGATGGCACCGGCCACGCACCTCGGTGCGGCGACACCGATTGAAATGGGCGGCCGCACGCCGATGCCGGCGCCGTTGGACAACACGTTGCCTTCGTCCAGCAAATCCAGCGACAAGACGAACACCCATTCTGACGCGGATGCAGAATCGAACAAAATACTCAACGATGCGATCGCCACGATCCGCGCACTCGCGCAAATGCATGGGCGCAACGCGACGTGGGCCGAGCAGGCCGTGCGCGGTGCAGCGACGCTTACGGCAAGCGAAGCCTCGGCGCAGCATGTGGTCGATTTCGTTGCAACGGACAGCGACGCACTGCTGGCGCAGGCGGATGGACGCACCGTGCATGTGAATGGCGGAAGCGTCACGCTGGCAGTGCGTGGCCTGCCGGTGCGCGACTACCCACCGAATTGGCGCGCGCGCTTTCTGGGCATCATCACCAATCCCACGATTGCTTACGTATTGTTGCTTGCCGGTATTTACGGCTTGATCCTGGAAGCGTTCCATCCCGGTTCGTTCTATCCCGGCGTCACCGGCGGCATCTGTTTGTTGATCGGTTTGTATGCCTTGCAACTGCTGCCGGTGAGTTATGCCGGATTGACGCTGATGGCATTGGGGGTGGCGCTACTACTGGCAGAAGTGTTCATACCCACGGCTGGCGTGCTTGGCGTAGGCGGTGTGATCGCCTTCGTGCTGGGCTCGATCATGCTGTTTCGTACCGATGTGCCGGGCTATACGGTGAATCTCGGCGTGATCGCAGGCATCGCCTTCTGCGCGATGGCAATTCTGGCCATGTTGCTGCGATTGGTGATGCGTGCACGTCGCGCCCGCGCGTTCAATGGTGAGGAACAGATGTTGCAGGACACCGGCGAACTGCTGCAGTCGGTGGTTGCGGGCGGTGAAGGATGGGCACGCATCGGCGGTGAACGCTGGCGCGTGCAAAGCGAGGCGGCGCTTCCCGCCGGCGCGCAGGTGCGAATCGTCGGTCGCCACGGGCTGTTATTGCGGGTGGCCGCGGTACGCACGGGCGAAGGAGGATTTTCATGATTGGTTTTGCTGGCGTTATCGTGATCTTTGTGATTGCGCTGCTGTCCTCGTCGATCAAAGTGCTACCGGAATACCAACGCGGCGTGGTGCTGACGCTGGGTCGTTATACCGGCACGAAAGGGCCTGGCCTGGTGATCCTGGTTCCGCTCGTGCAACGGATGATTCGCGTGGATCTGCGCGTGACCGTGATGGACGTGCCGCCGCAGGATGTGATTTCCCGCGACAACGTTTCCGTACGTGTCAACGCCGTGGTGTATTTCCGCGTGATGGAGCCGGACAAATCGGTGCTGAAGGTGGAGAACTTCTACCAAGCGACCAGCCAGCTTTCGCAAACGCGCCTGCGCTCGGTGCTCGGCCAGCACGAGTTGGATGAAATCCTTTCGCAGCGCGATTCGATCAATCACAGCCTGCAGCAGATTCTGGACGAAGCGACCGATCCTTGGGGCATCAAGATCACCAATGTCGAGATCAAGGATGTAGATCTCAACGAAACCATGGTGCGCGCGATTGCCCGTCAGGCCGAAGCGGAGCGCGAACGTCGCGCGAAAGTGATCCATGCCGACGGTGAGCTGCAAGCAGCCGAAAAATTGCGCGATGCCGCGGCCAAGTTGGCGGAGCAGCCGCAAGCTTTGCAGTTGCGGTACCTGCAGACCTTGGCAAGCATGTCCAGCGGTGGGCAGTCCAGCACGATCGTGTTTCCGCTGCCGTTGGATTTGGTGAAGCCGTTCTTTGATAAATCCTCATGACTTGCCAAGAAAGTATGTGTTCCCGCATGGCCGTCATTCCCGCTTTCGCGGGAATGACGGCCATGCGGCGAGGGCGAAGATTTTCGCGGCAACCTGTCAGGCAAATGACGCTTGTCAGATCCAACAAATGACGCCCGCACCTGCCGTTCAAGACGCTTCAAGCCCATGATTCTTCCCGCACCGGCAAAGTGCGGGAGGGACCAATCATGAACACCATCAACGACACCCGCAGGACACTCGACAAATATGCGCCCTGGCTGATCGCCCTGCTGGCTGCCTTTCTTGCCGGCAGGGCGCTGAAGCGCGCGTTCTGGACTGCGTTCGCCATGTATTGGGCGTTCCATGCAATCGGCATCCATGTTTTTTAGTTTCGTAGGGGCTTAGGGATGCTCTGATCTATGCCACGTACCCGTCAGCGCACTGTATGCGCGTATCGCTGCGTCCCAGTGGCGAAGGCAGTGGCCGTCTGTCTAGACGCTGGGGCGCAGCGAGACGCACATACAGTGCGGCCCTAAATGACGGCATGACGTCCAGAAGGCCCGCAGCCTGCGCCGCGTGGCTTGAACAGACGGCCAGTCTGCCCTGTGCCACGCAACACACCCTGCGGGCCTTCTGGACGTCATGCCGGGTGCGTGGAATAGATCAGAGCATCCCTAGTGCAGCGTAACCTAACAAAACCTCACGATATGTTGGGTTGCGTGGACCAAATTCGGGGTGACGGAGCCTACACCATACGATTGTCCAAACACGCCACTCCCTTTATGTTGCGGAGGTTTGATCCCGGAGTTGCGTGTGAAACCCACTACCCTTGCCGAATGGCTGGACTATCAACAACGTGTTCACGCGCTCGGCGTGGATCTGGGCTTGGATCGCGTGCGCGCCGTGTGGCAACGCATGGGCACGCCCGACATCGCGCGGCGGATCATCACGGTCGGTGGTACCAACGGCAAGGGTTCTACCGTGGCGTTTCTCGAAGCCATGCTGGGCGCGGCAGGACAGCGCGTGGGTTGCTACACCTCGCCGCACTTGCTTCGTTACAACGAGCGCGTGCGCATCGCGGGCGCCGACGCCGATGATCTGTCGTTGATCGAAAGCTTCGAACGTATCGAACTGGCCCGCGGAGATATCTCGCTTACGTATTTCGAATACGGCACGCTGGCTGCATTCGATCTGTTCGCGCGCGCCGATCTGGATACCGCCGTGCTGGAAGTGGGGCTTGGCGGGCGATTGGACGCCGTCAACATCATCGATGCGGATGCGGTGATCATTACTACGGTGGATCTTGATCACGTGGAATGGCTAGGCCCGGATCGCGATGGCATTGGCCGGGAGAAAGCAGGCATCGCTCGCCGCAATCGTCCCGCGATCGTGGGCGAAATCGAACCGCCGAAAGGCTTGCTGGACACGCTTGCCGAGCGAGGCGCGCAAATCGAGCGGGCAGGGCGTGATTTTCATGTGGAACACGAAGCGCATCGTTGGCGTTGGCGTCACCGCGACGGCACGCTGCTGAATCTGCCCGCGCCGGAGTTGGCCGCGCCGGTGCAATACGCCAATGCCTCTTCCGCCATTGCCGTGCTGCACGCGCTGCAGATGGTGAACCCGGTGGAACTGGAACGTGTGGCCTCGGTGGGCATGCAATTCCCGCGCGCACCGGCCCGGTTGCAATCGCTCGGTGGCGATCCGGCATTGATCGTCGACGTCGGCCACAACCCACAAGCGGCGCGCGCATTGGCCGATTGGTTGGATGCGCAGCCCGGTGGCCGCGTGCATGCGGTGTACGGCGCGCTTTCCGATAAGGATGTCGGTGGCGTGATGACGGCACTGGGATCGCGCATTGCGCATTGGCATCTGGCCGGCCTGGACCAGGACACGCCGCGTGGACTACCTGCCAATGTGCTTGCAGGCGTGTTGCAGCAAGTGCTGCCGCGCGCGGGTTTCGATACGCACGACAACGTTCAGCAGGCGCTGGCTGCCGCGCGCGCTTCGGCGCGTCATGGAGAGCGCGTGCTTGCGTTAGGCTCTTTTTTTGTTGCGTCAGCGGTGCTGGCCGAAGCCAGCAGGTAACTGAAAACCTCACATTCGTCGTCCCGGCGAAGGCCGGGACCCAGCGACTTTGCTTCGAGATCAAGACACTGGGCTCCGGCCTTCGCCGGAGAGACGGCAACACAATTGGGGAAGAGTGTTTACTTAAATGGGTGGACTTCGCCCTGTGTTATCTGTTTTGTCATGTAACTCGGCACGGGCGGGTATAATCCGCCGCGTCACGCACAAGTTGGTTGTCTGGAGTCCATCTTGAACACACGCCTGTTGGGAGCTGCCGTACTCGTTGCGCTGGCCATCCTGTTCGTGCCGATGATGTTTTCGAGCAAGCCACCGTCGACGGCGAGCGCGGATCAATCGGTAAGCCTGGCGATTCCCCCGGCGCCCGATCGCGACCTACAGACCAAGACCATGAGCCTTTCCGGTGCCGCCCCCGCCACCAGCGCGGCGCCGGCGCCCGCCAGCACCGCGGCGAATGTGGAAGGCATGACGCCGGTGAACACCGCCGCGACCAACACACCAGCGCCGGCCGTTCAGCCTCCGCCGCAGCAACAACCGGCCCCGACGCCAGCACAACCGATCATTCCCGCCACGCCGCCGAAAACGACGGCTGCGGCGGCACGTCCGCCGGTTGCAACCCAGCCTGCGCCTCAGCCTCAGCAGCAGCCCGTTATTCCCGATACGCCACCTGCCACCGCCGCCCGCGGCATCTATGCGGTGAATCTCAGTGCCTATGCAACGGACGGCGCCAATCGGCTGATGCAGAAGGTGCGCGGCATGGGTTACCCGGTGCGTGGCCAGAACATTCAGCGCGCCGGCAAGACGCTGACCCTGGTCAGCGCCGGGCCATTTGAAACCCGCGCTCAGGCTGAAGCGGCGCGGCTGAAGATCACGCAGGCCATGCCCAGCGTTCCGGCCCGTCTGGAAAGCGGTGCCACCACCCCGCAAGGCGATGTGCCGGCGCCGGCCGCGGGCACGCCGGTGAAAGCCGGTGCGTGGGCGGTGCAGGTGGCGGCCATGGGCAGCCAATCCGATGCGCTCGCCTTGCGCGACAAGCTGCGCGCCAACGGTTTCGACGGTTTCGTCGATTCGGTGAATGCCGGCGGGCGCCAGCTGTGGCGCGTTCGCGCGGGTCCGCAGACCCAGCGTGCCGATGCGGTATCGCTGCGCGACCAGATCAAGGCCAAGCTGGGACTCGACGGCAACGTCGTCAGCGCCAATTGAACTTGACGACGCCGGAAACGACGCCATGAACGCGGTCGACTTCATCATCATCGCGGTACTGGCACTGTCGGTCCTTGTGGGTTTGTGGCGCGGCCTCATATCCGAGGTGCTGGCGCTGGTGACGTGGATTGCGGCGTTCTGGATAGCCTGGACGTATGGGCCGGACGTGTCGGCGCATTTCGAGCATTCGATCGAAACGCCGCTGTTGCGGTTGCTGGTCGGCTACGGTTTGTGCTTCATCGGCGTGCTGATTCTTGGTGCCTTGGTGCGGTTCGCGATTCATGCGCTGGTGGACAGCACCGGGCTGGGTGGCACGGATCGCCTGCTCGGCATGATTTTCGGTTTTGCGCGCGGCCTGCTGTTGGTGGCGTTGCTGGTGTTCCTGGTCGACCAGACACCGTTCGCGCGCGAACCGCTGTGGCAGCAATCGACGCTATTGCCGCAGTTCAACAATCTGGCGGCCTGGCTGGAGCGTGAAATGCCGCCGAACGTACGCCAGCATCTGCACCCGGAAAATCTCCCCGTGCATTTGCCCAACGTGTTGCCCGGCAGCGTGCCGGCACGCGGATCCCATTTTCCGGCTGCAGCTTCGAGCGCGGCCGGCGCAACGCATCACAGTAACGGGTAGCAACACCATGTGCGGAATCATCGGCATTGTCGGTACCACCGAGGTGGCATCGGCGCTTTATGACGGCCTCACCGTCCTGCAGCATCGCGGGCAGGACGCGGCCGGTATCGCCACCGTGGACGGTGCGCGTTTACGACTGCACAAGGAAAACGGCTTAGTGCGCGACGTGTTCAACCAGGCTGCGATGAACCGGCTGCGCGGCCGCGTCGGCATCGGCCATTGCCGCTATCCCACGGCGGGCTCCGAAGGTGCGACGGAAGCACAGCCGTTTTACGTGAATTCGCCCTACGGCATTGCCATCGCGCACAACGGCAATCTGGTGAACACCGAAACGCTGCGGCGCGAGATGTTCGAAGACGACCGCCGCCACATCAACACCGATTCCGATTCGGAAGTGCTGTTGAACGTGCTGGCGCACGAGCTGCAAATCCAGGATCGCATGGCGCTTACCCCGGATCACATCTTCAAGGCAGTCGCCGGCATGCACGCGCGTGCGCGCGGCGGTTACGCCTGTCTTGCGCTGTTGTTGGGCTATGGTCTGCTCGGTTTCCGCGATCCGAACGGCATCCGCCCACTGGTCTTGGGCGAACGCATTACTTCGGAAGGGCGCGAATACGCGCTCGCTTCCGAATCCGTGGCGCTGGATATTCTCGGCTTCAAGCGTCTGCGCGACGTGGCGCCGGGCGAAGCGGTGTTCATCACCAACGACGGCCAACTGCACAGCCGCCTATGCGCGGAAGGCGCCGTGCATGCGCCATGCATTTTCGAATATGTGTACCTGGCACGCCCCGATTCGATGATCGAGAACGTGTCGGTGTACAAGGCGCGCCTGCGCATGGGCCAAAAGCTGGCGGAGAAAATTCTGCGCGAGCGTCCCGATCACGGCATCGATGCGGTGATCCCGATTCCGGATACAGCGCGCACGGCGGCAAGCGCACTGGCAGAAATGCTGGGCGTGCCATTCCGCGAAGGCTTCGTCAAGAACCGCTACATCGGCCGCACCTTCATCATGCCGGGGCAGGGCGAGCGCGTGAAATCCGTGCGCCGCAAACTCAATCCGGTGGAACTGGAATTCCGCAAGAAGAACGTGCTGCTGGTGGACGACTCCATCGTGCGCGGCACCACATCGCGCCAGATCATCCAGATGGCACGCGATGCCGGCGCCAAGAACGTGTTCTTCGCTTCCGCCGCGCCGCCGGTGCGCTATCCGAACGTCTACGGCATCGATATGCCTGCCGCTTCCGAACTCGTCGCAGCCGGTCACACGGTGGGCGAAGTGGAGAAAATGCTCGGCGCCGACTGGCTGATCTATCAGGATCTGAAGGATCTGATCTGGGCAGTGCAGGATGGCAACGAAAGCTTGAAGCATTTCGATACGTCGTGCTTCTCCGGCGAATACATCACCGGTTTGGATCAGCATTATCTGGAGCAGATCGAGATGCTGCGATCGGATGATGCGAAAGCCGCGCGTCGTAGCGCGTGATAGTGGCTCCCTCCCCTGAAAGCAGGGGAGGGAGTGATACTTCGCTTCATGACCGATCTGCATACTGCCGCCAAACGCTGTCTCGACGCCACTGACCCTGTCGAGAAACTGCGCCTCACACACGCGACGTGGAACGCGTTGCAATCAGGCGGACTGCATCCCGATTCAACTTCTCCCGCGCCAGAACCCATCGGTACTCCTGGTCGCCCCGAACTCCCGCAACTTGTACCCCAACGCCAAGTACCGCACCGCGGCCTCGGCACACCGGAAGGCCGCGCTGCACTCATACACGCCGTCGCCCATATCGAATTCAACGCCATCAATCTCGCCTGGGACGCCGTCTACCGCTTCCGCGGCATGCCGTTGGATTACTACCGCGACTGGGCGAGTTGCGCGAACGACGAAGCGCGTCATTTCGCTTTGTTGTCAAACCGCCTTGCGGAGTTGGGACACGTGTATGGCGATTTCGACGCGCATAACGGCCTATGGGAAATGGCCGAGAAAACCGCACACAATCGCACTGCTCGCATGGCCTTGGTACCACGCGTATTGGAAGCCCGCGGCCTGGACGTAACGCCGAGCATGATCGAACGATTGCGCGGTGTCGGCGACGAACCCACCATCGCGATATTGGAAGTGATCCTGCGCGAGGAAGTCGCCCATGTTGCCGCCGGCACGCGCTGGTTCCGCTGGTGCTGCGAACGCGATGGCGTAGACCCACGCGAAACCTTTCTTGATCTAGTGCGCAACTACATGGGACGTAATCTGCGCGGCCTGTTCAATCGTCCTGCACGTTTGCAAGCCGGATTTGATGATGCCGAGCTTGATCAGCTCACTTCACTCGCGCTCGCCTGAGCGAGCAGATTCAACCTTACCGCCATCTGCTCCCTCCCCCGCGTGCGGAGAGGGTTGGGGTGGGGCGAACCCTTGCCAAAAATTTTCAATGTGCCGTATGGCCGTCATTCCCGCGACAGCGCCTCCGCTTTCGCGGGAATGACGGCCATGAGGATTACGCCATTGAATTTGCTTCAATACACATAATTAAGCGCCACAGCCGGCGTCACCGACCCCGTACTGTTGTGCCCGCCAAAAATCACCCGCGTCCCCAATAACACGCCAATTGCCGGCGACCAGTTGTATTCGATCGCCGGCGCCACGCCAAACGACGTACTTGAACCCGAATTCGACCGGACATTCTGCGGAACGGGCACATTGCCCGGGTCCACGAAATCCAACCCAGTCAAACGCGTATTGCCGTTATGGCTATACGTAAAATCCGTGGCCAATACCCATCGTTGCGTAAGGCTGTATTCGAACGCCAGATCGGCAAAGAAGCCATTGCCAGGTTTCGCTCTGCCGCTAAACCCATCATCTGTTCCATACACGCTCACACCCCGCACGCGCGCGCTGCGCGAAAACGACTTCGATACATTGAAACGCGTGCGCAGAATGCGCCCATTCGGCAACCAGAAATACATCTGCGAATTGAGCCAGACGGTAGTGGTATAGGTGCCGCTGCCCATGCCATCGCCAGGGCGTTTGCCCAACTGGTCGTATTTGCCGGTGGGAAGGGTTTCCTGCAGCAGGATGGCGGTGGTCGGTATCCAACTGCCTTGCTGAAATTCGGTCAGGCGGTACTGCGCCTGCAGCGTCCAATCGCCCACGTTGATGCTTGAGCTGTTCGGCCCATGGCTGACCTGGTTATAGCCGATCACGGGAATCATCCCGATCGAAAACCGATCGAAGAGGCCGTAAAGCATGTAAGTGTTCGAGCCGAACGTGCTGGTGTGCGCACGGCGAACATCATAAAGATAGGGCTCGAACAGAAAATGCCCTGGCGGCAATGTTTCGGCGGAATTGGCCAGCATCGGCCCCGTCCACCACGCGTCGCTCTTCGACTCCTGTGTCGAAGGAGCGGGCGGCAGCGCCGGTTCACTCTGCGCGCATGCGGGGATTGACCGTATCAGACAGCCAAGCAAGCACAGCAATGGATAAAAACCGGCGCGCCGCCGCGCATTCACAATTTGGTGCGCGTGAGATTCACAACGAAATTCAGTTCCCATCTTTTGCCGTTGTCGTCGGAGAGAGAGTGCTCGAAGTGATGCGAACTCATGACATCAGCCTCCCGGCGGTACCCGCCGCGCGAGGCAGAAAGTACGCCCGCCAGTGGTTCACGAAAATAGCCACTTAGGTATGATTCGGTATGACCACTTCGAGGTCGAGGCAATGACTTTAAGGTACCCGGCATGAAACGACTATCCGCTGGTTTCCTCCCACCGGTCGCGCTGGATACCAACAGCGGTGTGCCGATGTATGACCAATTGTCGGAATGGTTTCGCCGCGCAATCATGGATGGCCGTTTGCGACCTGGGCAGCGCGTGCCCTCTACACGCAACCTGGCGAAGGAGCTCAACATTTCGCGTATTCCGGTGTTGAGTGCCTACGAGCAGTTGTATGCAGAGGGCTATCTGGAAACCTTCGTGGGCGCGGGCACCTGTGTGGCGCACGCCATACCGGGCGAAATGCTCAAGCCCGTGAAAGACACCCAGCGCACGTCGCAACCCAAAACCGTGCAAAACGCGCCGCGCAGAATTTCCCGACGCGTTGCGACCTTGCGCACGGCACCGCAAACCTGGGCCGACAACCAGGGCGCATTTCGTATCGGCTTGCCTGCGCTCGATCATTTTCCAGTCATGGCGTGGTCCAAGCTCATCAATCGCCATGCACGCAAACCGCCGATCGACCACATGGTGTACGGCAACCCCATGGGCCATTTGCCGTTGCGTGAGGCCGTCGCCGAATACCTGAGCACCGTGCGCGCCGTGCGTTGCGATGCCTCGCAGATACTCATTACTACCGGCTCGCAACAAGGCTTGCAGATCTGCGCGCATGCATTGCTCGAAGCGAAAGACCGCGTGTGGATGGAGGACCCCGGCTATCCCGGCGCACGACAGGCATTGCGCACTGTCGGTGCAGACATCGTTCCCGTTCCGGTCGACGACGAAGGCGTGAATGTCGATGCAGGCATTCGCCTGGGCAAAAACGCACGCGCTGCCTACATCTCACCGTCACACCAATTTCCACTGGGCGTCACCATGAGCGCCGCACGGCGCATGCAACTCCTGAGCTGGGCCGCGCGCACTGGCGCCTGGATCATCGAAGACGACTACGACAGCGAATACCGCTTCGGCGGCCGCCCGCTCGCATCGCTGCAAGGCATGGACGCCGAAGACCGCGTCATCTATGTCGGCACCTTCAGCAAAGTCGTGTTCCCTGCGCTGCGCGTGGGCTACATCGTCGCGCCCAAAGACCTCATTCCAGCGTTTGCAACCGTGCGCGACGCCTTCGACACCTTCTCATCCACTCTTTACCAAGCCGCACTCGCCGACTTCATCACCGAAGGCCAATTCGCAAGACACATCCGCCGCATGCGCGCGCTTTACCTGGAACGGCGCACCGTATTGCTCGAAGCCATCGATCAATACATGGACGACAAACTTGAAGTGATCGGCACGCATGCCGGCATGCAACTCACTGCGCTATTGCCACGCGGTATCGACGACGTTGCGCTGTCCATCAAAACCGCCAAGCTGGGCATCTCCACGCGGCCGCTGTCCATCTGCTATGCAAAGCGTCCCAAGCGGGGTGGGGTGATTCTTGGTTATTCCGGAGCAAGCGTGGCGGAGATTCGGGATGGAATTAGGAAACTGAAGTCTTGCCTCTGAGGAGCATTTGAGGCTCGTATTTTTTGGTGGCTGCCCCGGAGATTATCGAGCCTCCAACCTATGATTGCCGGATTTTACGGACCTGGAGCGAGCCGCGTGCCTGTGAGCGTTACCCCGGCTGATCCCACTCCTGGCGAAGGTACAAGAGCCCATCTAGGGAAACCCCTTATTGCAGCAAGATGACAGGCAGCCTCAAATGCCAGTGATCGTCCACTGGCTTGGAGGCTCGCTATGCGTCCCGCAGATTCCGGCTCCGTCACGCAGTATGCGCCGCCGCCGCCCTTATCCCCGCCACCGCAATATACGGTGCAGCCGCACGATACGGTGCAAAGTGTTGCCACGGCTTACAGCGTTACGCCGGAAGAGCTGGCGCGGACCAACCATATAAGCGTGGATACCGACCTCTCGCACATTGCGGTACTCACCTTGCCGTCGAATGTGGTGTCGCCGACGAAGACGGATCAGCAACCACCACCGCAAACGCCCGCGCAGAAAACCGATGCTGCGATCGCCGCTTATGATGCGGCGGTGAAGCAACGCGATGACGCCATTCGCAACGCACCGCACAACGGCGCCATACGAGAGGATGTCTCCACAAGTGAATCCGCTGCCGTGGACCAGGCTAAAAAGGCTATGGACGCTGCCATCAAAGATGAAATCGGTGCTCAGATCGCCAGCCGCAACAACGGCGTGCCTGCGGAGTTTCAAACGCCCGTCGACCAGATCATCAAGAGCGCTGGTGACGCCATCGTCGCGCGGCATCAGGGCGATTCGGTGGCGCAATCGGCCATCAGCGACTCTGTTGGCGCATATCAGTTGCAGCAGAAAACCGATGCATTGATTCCGTCGTTCTCCGGTCCATGGAGCGCGAGCGACAAGCTGGCCAGGTTGAGCGATAACCTGCAGGGACAGCCGCAGGATGTTATCGACCACGTCATCGCTGACCCTCGTGTGCAAGGCTGGATCAAAGATGCCGCCAAAGAAGCGACCGGCAAATCGACGGCAGACTGCGCCAAGGATCTTGCCGACCTGACTCGCAATGTCCAGCCAGATATTGCTCGACAAGTTATCCAGGCCTGGTGGACGCCGTCGGATCCCAATGATCTGACGGCGCAAATGTCGCCGGCCAACGTCGCCTCCATGGTGGCAACTGATATAGACACCTACAAGAATCTAGCCACTATCTATGGTGCTTTGGGTGACGATGCGCAAAGCCAAACACTGCGGCAACAGATGGCGAGCACGATCGCAAATCAACAGCAGGACAATCCCACGTTTGCGTCGCACACATTCGCCGACGCCATAAGTGATGGTGGTGGTGCGAAGCTGGCTATCGATGTCGCAAGCCAAATGCAGGCCGCGGGAAAAACGGATGCCGCAGTGAGCATCCTTGGCTCGGCAAAAATCGGCACGCTGAATTTGCAGAAGCAAACGCTATCGCAAGATATGCAGGCGTACGCCAAGCAAACACAGGAACTCAATGAGCTGATCAAGGATCTTGGCCCTGGCCTGACCCCGGAGCAGGAACAAAAGGCCATCAGCTCGTATATCGCATCCAAGGGCAAGGATTGGCAGGACCAGCTCGCCACGATCAAGGACAAACTGATAAGCGATGCGCGCGCGTTCAGTGGCGACATAGGCGCGTTGCTGAACACACCGGACAATCTGAAGCCGTTTGCCCCGACACGGGAAGGCCTGGGCAAGATGACCGATGATGACACCACGCGCCAGGCGATTGCGTTTGCCGCCTCGCAAGACCCGAGCATCTTCGACGGCAAGGATGCCGGCGAAGCCGCCAAGCTGATGATCGAGGTTTCCCATAAGAACAAGGAATTTGTCGCCAGCATTGGGCCGGCCTATCTGAGTCGCAACGTGCTGCCTGCACTAGCCAGCCTCAATGGCACCGATCCGGCCAGCGTGGCCAAAGTCAACGACGCGTTGGCAAATCTCAAAGAAGTCGCCGGGTTCATGGGACTTCCCAAGTCCGATATCGAGGAAGGCACCCAAAAACTGCAGGAGGAAATCGAAGCGCTGAAGACCGAATCACTACAAGACGCCATGCAGGGCAAGGGCGTCAATGCAGTGGCTGCAACCCGCAATGAGTTGAGCGAACTGAAGGAAATGAGCTTCAGCAGCGGTCCTGCGGGCGTGCTGTTCCGTTCCGCCGCGCTGGCCATATCGGGCGGGGCGTTGCTCAGTCAGAGCGGTGCGACCATGGACGACCCGAGCATCAAGAACCAGCTTGCCGAGCTGGCAGTATCGGTGGGTGCCGTCCAGGATACGGCGGCTTTCGGTACTGCAGTCGGTCTGGTCAATCGCAGCGGCGGCTTCGGCAAATGGGGGCTTGCCGCGAACGTGGCAGGCCAGGCCACGGAGAAATTCATCGGCGTCCTCAACGTTTTGTATTTCGGAGCCTCCTACGTGGAAGGCGCCCAGAAGCACGACATTCCCACGCAAGTGTTGTCGGTGGTCGGCATGGCAGGCGTTGGCTTGAGCGTGTTCGGGGGCGCTGACGCCTTGGGTGGCTTGGCTGGCCCCATTGGCTTAGGCATTGCTGTTGTGGCCTCGCTGGGCTTGGGTGTGGCCGAGCACTACGCCAAAGAGCGCGAATATCACGAAGCGGAAGACAAATTCCTTGAAGGTGCAGGGATCGAGGACGCGGGCGCCCGCTCACAGATGATAAGTGTCGGGGGCGATCAACTGGAGGCCATGCGCAATCGCGGCATGGCGCCGGAACAAATCCAGGACATCGCTGAGCACAACCCCCAATGGATGCACATCGCTTATACCAATGATCCTCTAGGTCGTCCTTATTGAGGACGCCTGGTTCCGATGATGAGCACGGGATGCTTTCCGGCATCTCGTGTTCTACACATCAGGCTGCCAAACTGTTGCGCGTTTTGATCGTTCCTGCTGAGCGTGGGCGGGGGAACCTGCCGCGCACGGCTTTTGAGGTCGTTCCATCATATAGGGAGGTAATGATGCTTCACGCGCAAGAGGTGAATACATTGCTGGGGCGGGCAAGGGCAGTTGCTGCCGACAAATTCAGTGCAGATAGCAGCAACCGCAACGCCGACAAGGTCTGCGTGGTGGCGTTGAAGGTTGACGCTCACGATGATCATCGCGCTTTGTTTTCAGGCGCACCCGGTTACGCGGAGCTGACGGATATCGTGCGCGCAGGCGGTGACAAGCGAGAGGCTCAAGCGCTCATCACCTCAAGACTTACCACCTTCCTGCTTTCTGACGATGGAGGCAAGTTCAACAACGATCAGATCGTCAGATCCGGGTATGACATGCACGGTCGCGGCGCGATGAATTGCGCAGAACCCAAGATGTATTACTTGCTGAAGCATCAAGAGAACAAGGTTCTTCGCAATTGGGTATTGGTTCCCTTCAATCTCGATGGGAATAAGGCGGTGGTCTACAACCCGCCATGCAAAAATTGCAGGCGGTGGGTTTACAAGCATTTCCATCCGTTGTCGGGGTTGATTGCGCAGTCCGAGAAAGGGCCGGGCGCTTTCGAGCTGTGAGGCGCGTGATACAGAACAGAAAAGCCGGCCCTTTGGCCGGCTTTTTTTTGGAAACTTTGGTTTGACTGGCGAATGACCGGATCAAGTCCTCTTAATGTACCGAACCAGCATCGTGCTGAGCACGATGTAACCCAGCATGATGAAAATGCGGCTGGATGTGTGCGGTAAGGCAAAGAAAAGAAGAATGAAGATGGCAATCTGAATCGGCCATGCGAATTTAGCAAGCAACGCCATGAATGTTTCCCCCTTTTGAATCAAACACAGGAAAACTTCGCCTCTGGAAGCTTTCCTCCCCCGACGCACTATAGCCAAAATTTTGACCACGGGCATGGGCCTCCATGAAATGAAAACCAGGGGAAACGGGTTGCGGTGCTGCAGCTCATGTCATGAATTTTCAGGGTTCTACCGAAATCGGATTTTTGCTTTCGCCAAAATGACGATATGACATCCAGCACTGGTTGGGGCCTAAATGCAGGCCTATGTTGCGCCGGCTGGGTGATTCGTCTTCAAGTGTCGGTGTTTTTTCTCGTGCCGAATTACGCAAGGCTTTGGCGTCGCTCCCCATCATCAGGCGTTGCGACTCACTTTCACTGCCAAGTGCAGCCGGAGGATGAAATGCAGTCTACAAAGGCCGTCCAACCACTCTTGTTACGTTCAATGTGGACGTGCTTGATCGCGCCATGGTTCTTCGCGTTTGTTTCCCCGTTGGCACTGGCCGGCATGCATAGTGAGCAGGCCCCGCCGATGAAGTCGGCAGGGCACATGATGGCTATGACGCCACTCAGCTCGGTGCCGGCGGCGACGGCTCTTTTACAGGGCTATGGCACGGGCGGTTTTGCGGTGAAAACATCGAGCCAGGAAGCTCAGGCCTACTTCAACAATGGCATGCAGCTCGCGCACGCTTTTGCGCACAAGGCGGCTATTGCGGCGTTTCGGCGAGCCGAGCAACTCGATCCCCGTTGCGCCATGTGTGTATGGGGGGAAGCATGGTCTCGCGGACCTACGATTAATTACCCCATCAACGATTCGGTTCAAGCGCAACTGGCCAGCATGGCCGATCATGCTGCTGCGCTCGCGAAAGACAATCCACCCAAGGAACGGGCGTTGATTGCCGCTTTGCAGAAGCGCTATCACCAGGGTGGTGGCAAAGGTCCTGGAGATATGGCATTTGCGCAGGCGATGGATGCCGTGTACGAAGCAGATCCTGCGGACGATGAGGTTGCGATCATAACGGCCGACGCGTGGATGATCCCTGCTGCGCAGGAGAATAGTCGCGATCATCTGGACCGGTCCGTGCAGATTCTCGAGCAAGTGCTGCATCGGGCACCTGATAACAGCGCCGCTATCCATTTTTATATTCATGCGACAGAGATGGACGGAGTTGCGGGGGAGGCGCTTCCTTATGCAGAGAAGTTGCCCGCGCTGGCACCTGCCGCGAGCCATCTCATGCATATGCCGTCGCACACTTATTTTTGGGTGGGGCAATATCGCGCCGCGGAAAATGCGAATCTCCAAGCTGTGAAAATCGACGGCGAAAATGCAGCGCGATTGAAACCAAAGGGTGGAGTTTTTGGGCTGCCTTATCACGGACACAATGTGCAGTATGGTGAGGCTGCGACATTGATTGACGGCGACGCAAAGGAGGGGCTCGCACTGGCGACGGCGCGATTAGAGGAATTGTCGGCGCCCAATGCCTCCAGCTTCCTACATCAATTCGAGTTCGTCACCGCTTATTTCGTATTCGGGCGATTTGCCCCGTCGCAGGCGGTGGCGTCCTTGCCGCAACCAGGCAAAACACTCCCGTATGCGCTGGCCATGTGGCATTACGCGAGAGGAGAGGCCGATGCGCGAAACGGTGATACCCACGGCGTTCAACTAGAAGCCCAAAACATCGCGATCGGTCACGATGACCTCGCCAAATTTGGGGACTCCGCCGGGCAAGTGCAGGCGATGGTCGATATCGCTCGACTGGTTCTTGAGGGCCGCGTTGCCATGATCGAGAAACGGTGGAGCGATGCAGAAGCCGACTATCGCAAGGCCGCCGATATCCAGGATGCGAAGCTGGGAGTGTTCAACGATCCGCCGACCTGGTGGTATCCCGTGCGCAGAAGTGTCGCCGCTGCTTTGTTGGCCAAGGGCGATCCGGTGGCTGCGCAGGTGGAGGTGAATGAGGCGCTCTCGCGCTGGCCGCTGGATCCGCAGAGTTTGAGAATATTGGCGGATTGCCAGCAAGCGATGGGGCATGCTGAAGAAGCAAAGCAGCAGAATGCGCTTGCCCGCAACAACTGGCTTGGGGATAACGCCGCGTTGCCAATGGCGCAGCTTTAGCCAGGAGAAGGGTGAACAAAAAAAGCCGGCGCAAGGCCGGCTTTTTTCAGGAAACTTTGGTCGGGGTGACATGATTCGAACATGCGACTTCTACGTCCCGAACGTAGCGCTCTACCAGGCTGAGCTACACCCCGCGGGAGCCGCGTATCTTAACGGGGACGGGTGAGGTTGGCAACAGGCGAGAGCCTGCCTCTGGGGTGGAATTCCTGCTGGCGGCCGGGAAGGGAAGACGGTTGCATCTGTTACCCTAATGGGCTGTCGTTTCCGCGACGTTTCCACCCCCAAGCAGAGGATTCCATGGCGCTTACCCAGGCCCGCACCATGCCCGGCGTGCTCGAGCTGCTGCCGCTCGACCAGATTGCTTTCCAGCGCATGCTCGACGTGATTCGTCGCAACTACGAACGCTTCGGTTTTCTGCCGGTGGAGACGCCGGTGATCGAGTATTCGGATGTGTTGCTGACCAAGACCGGCGGGGAGACGGAGCGGCAGGTGTATTTCGTGCAGTCCACCGGTTCGCTGGAGCAGGGGGAGAAGCCCGAGCTGGCCTTGCGCTTCGACCTTACTGTTCCGCTCGCTCGCTATGTGTCCGAGCATGAGCACGACCTCAGCTTCCCGTTCCGCCGTTATCAGATGCAGCGCGTGTACCGTGGCGAGCGTGCGCAGCGCGGGCGCTTTCGCGAGTTCTATCAGTGCGACATCGACGTGATCGGCAAGGACAGCCTGTCGATCCGCTACGACGCTGAAATCCCGGCGGTGATCTATAGCGTGTTCCGCGAGCTGAACATCGGCGCGTTCACCATCCAGCTCAATAATCGCAAGCTGATGCGCGGTTACTTTGAAAGCCTGGGTGTGACCGATCCGGAGCAACAGACGCTGGTGCTGCGCGAGGTCGACAAACTGGACAAGCGCGGCGCCGACTATGTGCGCGAAACGCTGACGGGCGCGGCGTTCGGCATGAGCGCCGAAGCTGCGCAGAAGGTTCTGGATTTCGTGCAGGTGCGTTCCACTTCGCTGCAGGATGCGCTCACCAAGCTCGATGCGCTGGGCCCTGGCCCGGAAGTGATGGAGCAGGGGCGTGCCGAATTGAAAGAGGTGCTGGGTCTGATCCGCGATTTTGGCGTGCCGGAAACGCATTACGCGCTGAATCTGTCGATTGCGCGTGGCCTGGATTACTACACAGGTACGGTGTACGAGACCACGCTCAACGATCATCCGCAGATTGGTTCGATCTGCTCCGGTGGTCGCTACGAGAATTTGGCAGGGCAGTACACCAAGTCGCATCTGCCGGGTGTTGGTATTTCCATCGGTTTGACGCGTCTCTATTGGCAGTTGCGTGATGCCGGCTTGATCAGCACGGCGCGCAGCACGGTGGATGTGCTGGTTACGCAGATGGATGCCGCGCAGTTGCCGGCGTATCTGGCAGTAGCGAGCGAGTTGCGTGCCGCCGGCATCGCCACGGAAGTGGTGTTGGATGGCGGCAAGCTCGGCAAGCAGTTCAAGTATGCCGACCGCGCGGGCATTCGCTTTGTGATCGTGCTGGGCGAGGACGAACTGGCGAAGGGCGTGGTGACAGTGAAAGATCTACACCGCGAGGATCAGTTCGAAGTGGCGCGCACGGAGCTGGTGAAGACGCTGCGGGTGGAGCTGGAGCAGGCTGCGGTGATGGGGTGAGGTTGGGGGTGGGACGTGCCTCTAGCCTTCATGCCGTCATTCCCGCGTTTGCGGGAATGACGACCCTGAGGGGTGAATGAGGATGAGAGGCGAGGATGGCCTTCAAGTAACCAGCCGTATACATCATGACCAGTGGCGAGCGCAGCACCCTATATGTTGGCGTCAAGGAAATCTTAAGTTTCGTGTATGGCAGCACCGCGAGGGTTTGGGTAGAAGTTTTACCAAGCGCTACGACGCGATGCGTCTCGTCTGGTTCGAGCATCATGCAGACTTTCCTTCCGCAATCGCCCGCGAAAAACAACTAAAGAAATGGACTCGCGCATGGAAGCTTCAATTGATCGAGACAGCCAACCCCACATGGCGTGATCTCTGGGAAAATCTGCAGGATTGAATCGTGGCTTTCCGCTTATGCGGTCATGACAACACGTTGGAGCCTTTGTGAACCAAACCATCCTTCTCGACGGTAACAGCCTCAGCCGCCAGCAACTCGTCGCGGTGGCGCGTCAGGGTTACGGTGTACGGCTTGATACCGATCAACTGGCGCGAGTGCGTCGCACGGCGGATTTCTTGTCGGAGAAGGTGAGCTGCGGCGAGCCGATTTACGGCGTCACCACAGGCTTTGGCAGCAACGCCGACAAGCTGCTCGGCGCTTACCGTTTGCGTGATGAACTGCCAGGCGGCAATCCACACAAGCCGGAAGGCACGCTGCTGGAAGAGCTGCAGCACAATCTGATTACTACGCACGCTGTGTGCGTGGGCAAGCCGTTCTCCACGGAAGTGGTACGCGCGCTGCTGGTGATCCGCATCAACACCCTGATGCGCGGGCATTCCGGCATTCGCGTGGAGACGCTGGAGGCACTGACGGAGTTGCTCAACCGCGATGTGATCCCGGTAGTGCCGGAGAAGGGATCAGTGGGCGCGAGTGGTGATTTGGCGCCGCTGTCGCATCTGGCCATCGTGTTGCTCGGTGGCGGTGAAGCGTTCTACAAGGGCGAGCGTTTGCCCGGTGCGGAAGCGCTGAAGCGTGCCGCCCTTGAGCCGATTCGACTTTCTTTTAAGGAAGGCTTGGCGCTCAACAACGGTACCGCGCAGATGCTTGCCACGGCGGCGCTGGCGCTCGATACGCTGGAATATCTCCTCAATGTGGCGGATCTCGCTGCATCGATGACGCTGGATGCTTTCGCTGGCCGCAGCGGTGCGTTGCGACCGGAAGTGCATGCGCTGCGTCCCCATCCGGGGCAGGTACAAGCGGCTGATCACGTTCGCGATTTGCTCGCCGGGTCCACGCTGGTCGATATTCCCTATCACCTGGTGCCGCGTTTCCGTTCGTGGAGTGCTGAAGCCTGGAGCACACTGGAAGATCAGGCGTTGAGCTTCGACATCGGTTGGGATTGGGTGCCCGCCAACCAGCGTCACGGACGCGAGGCGTTCTACAGCCGATTCTTGCCGTTCAAGGGTGGTAAGAAGCATCAACCGCAGGATGCCTACTGCTTGCGCTGCATGCCGCAAGTGCATGGCGCGGTGCGCGATGCTTGGGCGCAGGCTTGCCGCGTGATTGATATCGAATTGAATGCGGTGACGGACAATCCGCTGATCTTCCCGGACAACACCGAAGCTGCATATATCGAAGAGCAGGTGATCTCGGCCGGCCACTTCCATGGCATGCCGTTGGCGCTGGCGATGAGCTACGTGAAAGCAGCCATTCCGGTGCTGGCGTCGATCTCCGAGCGTCGCCTCAACAAGCTGGTTGATCCGGCCACTAACGATGGTTTGCCGGCGTTCCTTACCGGCAATGAAGACGGTACCGATTCCGGCCTCATGATCGTGCAGTACACCGCGGCGGCGCTGGTGAACGACCTGGCCACGCGCGCGCATCCGGCCAGCGTGTATTCGGTGCCGACCAGTGCGAACGCGGAAGACCATGTTTCGATGGGCGCCAACGAAGCGCGCCATGTACTGGAAATGACGGAAGACCTCAGCCATGTGCTGGCGCTGGAGCTGTACACCGCCGCACAGGCGTTGGACTATCGCCAGGAAATGCTCAATGCCGCGCGTCGCCTGGCTGCGCGTGGCGATTGGCAGGCGTTGGCCTCCAAGGTGACCAATGCACCGCGTGAAGATCATCCGCACTATGCGCAATTCGTGGAAGAAGTGAAGCGGCTCACTGCTGCGTTGGCGGACGTCGGTGAGTTCCACGCGGGTGAAGCTGTGCGCAAGGCGTATGAAACCTTGCGTGGAAAGATCAGCTTCATCCACCGTGATCGCGCGATGGACGGCGATGTGCGTACCGTGTGCGAGTTGATGCAGCAGCGAGTGTTCGCAGGCGTTTAAACGCCTGCTTGGCGGGTCGCGCGCAGCAATTGACGCGCGGCCCAGCCCAGCCATAGCAATATCAGCACGATCAGAAGTTTCTGCATCAGGCCATGCGGAAGATTGCGCATGAAAACCTGCAGCCACAACGCGATTGTTGCCAGCCAGGCAAGCGTCGGCCCTGAGTAACGGCTGATGCCTAAGCGTGGATCACGGCGCCATCGGCTGGAAAGCAGCAGCATGCCGAAGCTCAGCCCGAGGAAGGTCGCTTGCGCCGCCAATCCGTGAACCAATGCGGCCAGGTTCTCCCGCGGTAAGCCTTTGAACAGCTCGGTGGCTGCCACTACAGGCAGCAACAGCCCGGGTATGGCGAATAACGCCAGCGCCAAAGCGCTGCGCAATGGTGCGGCAGTAGCCCGATAAGCGGCCACCGCAAACACGATCAGCGCTGCACCCATCAAGTAATAGGTCAAGCGCACGTATGCACCGCCGGGGCCGGTGAGATAGATGCTTAGTGGCACTGCGATCGGGTCGAGATCCGTACGCCAGTACTGCGCAGCGCCGCAGACTGCTGCGAAAGCAATGACCGTCGCCGTAATCAGGTAGGCCGCGGGACGAATGATTGGGGAGGCAAGTCCGTTATTCATGGCATCTCCATGCGTTGCGTAAGGGAGGGGCGCCGCCTCCGCATGATACAGACCTTAAACGCCCCGCATAGAAGCCCCAATCACGCTCCAGATGGCAACTTGCGCAAACCGCAGCCACCGTCTAGAATGCGCTCCACTGTATTAATGCGTTAGTACATTATGAAGCGCCGATCGATCGACCCCGAGACCCCGGAAGAATCCGCCAGGCTTAGCCTGTGCCGGGCTTTGCTCTCGCTGAAAAACGCCGAGGAAATGAACGCCTTCCTCAATGACCTATGCACGCCGGCTGAGCTGGAGGTGCTGGTGGATCGGTGGCGGGTGGTGCCGTACCTGCTGGAAGGTGTGTCCTACCGCGAAATTCACGAGCGCACGGCCGTCAGCATTACCACCATCGGGCGCGTGGCGCGCTATTTAAACCAGGGCAGCGGGGGGTACCTCGCAGCGGCGGCACGCGCTACGCGTGCCCGCGCGGCAGCAAAAAGGGCGCGGGCATGAAACCCAGGGATCGTTTGCGTATCGCCATGCAGAAGTCCGGCCGGCTGACCGAGCCGGCGCTGGATCTGCTCAATCGCTGCGGACTTACCTTCCGCCAGAGCCGCGACAAGCTGTTCTGTTTCGGCGAAGGGGAGCCGGTGGATCTGCTGTTGGTCCGTGACGACGACATTCCAGGGTTGATTGCCCAGGGCGTGTGCGATCTCGGTATCGTCGGCCGTAATGTGTTGAGCGAATTCAAGGGCGAGGGTGGCGACGGTGCCGCCGCACTGACCGAATGGCGTTCGCTGGGATTCGGACGTTGCCGCCTGTCCGTCGCGGTACCCCAGGACATGGCCTATAGCGGGCCGGAAGATCTGGCCGGCCTGCGCATCGCTACCTCGTATCCGGCGTTGCTTGGCTCGTGGCTGCGCGAGAAGGGTGTCGACGCCAGCATCATTACCTTGGCCGGTTCGGTGGAAATTGCGCCCAAGCTGGGTACCGCCGAAGTGATCTGCGATCTGGTGCAAAGCGGCGGCACGCTGGTGGCCAACCAGTTACGCGAAACAGACGTGTTGTTGCAGAGCGAAGCCGTACTGGCCGGGCCGGACACACTGCCCAGCGATGAGCGCGGCGACATGGTGGAGCTTCTGCTCAAGCGCCTGGATGGCGTGATCCAGGTTCGCGAATCGCGCCTGCTGCTGTTGCAAACCTCGCGCACTACGCTCGAAGCGGTCACGCGACTGTTGCCGGGCGGCCCGCAGCCCACGCTGCTGCCTGTAGCAGGGCAACCCGATCAATTGATGCTGCAGGCGCTATGTGCCGGCGAAGTGAGCTGGCGGCAACTGGAAGAAATCAAAAAAGCCGGTGCGCGCGAGATGTTCGTGCTGCCGGTCGAGAAGATGTTGGCTTGAGACGTCCATGAAACGAATCGACTGGAACACATTGAGCGAAGCCGAGCGTAGCGATGCATTGGCGCGGCCGGCACAGTCGCGGGCGGAAGAGTTGCGCGTCGGTGTTGAGCGCATCATTGCCGAAGTGCGTGCCAAAGGTGATACGGCGTTGCGTGAACTTTCCGCGCGTTATGATCGCTGCACGCTGGACGCCATCGAAGTCACCGAAGCGGAATTCGCCGCGGCTGAAGCCAAATTGGCACCGGAATTGAAAGCCGCCATTGGCGAGGCCGCCGAGCGCATTGAAGCGTTTCACAGTGCGACCGCGCCGCAGCCGGTGGGTGTGAACACCGCCGTTGGTGTGCGCGTGGAGCGCATCCTTCGCCCAATCAACCGTGTTGGCTTGTATGTACCGGCCGGCAGCGCACCGTTGCCTTCAACGGCGCTGATGTTGGGCGTTCCGGCGCGCATCGCCGGTTGTCGCGAAGTGGTGCTGTGCTCACCGGCACGCGCAGATGGCACCTGTGATGAAGCTGTACTGTTCACCGCGCGTACGGTGGGTGTGCATCGCGTGTTCAAGCTCGGCGGTGCGCAAGCGATTGCCGCGATGGCGTACGGCACCGAAAGTGTGCCACGTTGCGACAAGCTGTTTGGTCCCGGCAATGCGTGGGTCACCGAAGCCAAATTGCAGGTATCTTCCGATCCCCATGGCGCGGCCATCGACATGCCGGCTGGCCCTTCCGAAGTGTTGGTAATTGCGGATGCACAAGCCAATCCGGTGTTCGTCGCGGCGGATCTACTGTCACAAGCCGAGCATGGGCCGGATTCGCAAGTGATCCTGGTGAGCCCGTCAGCGGATTTGTTGAATAAGGTGTCTGCGGAAGTGGATAGCCAGTGCGCCCAATTGCCGCGCGGTGCGATTGCCGAGCAGGCGCTTGCGCAAAGCCGGCTGATCGAGGTGAAGTCGCTGGCGCAAGCGGTGGAAGTGAGTAATCGCTACGCACCGGAGCATTTGATCCTGCAGGTCAGTGCTGCGCGCGAATTGGTGCCCGGCATCGACAGCGCCGGTTCCATCTTTGTGGGTGCGTGGACACCCGAATCGGTGGGCGATTACTGCAGCGGTAGCAATCACGTATTGCCGACCTATGGTTATGCACGCAGTTACAGCGGCGTGTCAGTCGCCAGTTACCAGAAGCAGATCACCGTGCAGGAATTGGATCCCAACGGCCTGCGTGCCATCGGGCCGTGCACCGCCATATTGGCAGCGGCCGAGCAGTTGGAAGCGCACAGACGCGCGGTGACGTTGCGTTTGGCTGCGCTGGGGATACGGCTATGAGCGTGCTCGATTTGGCAAGGCCAGAAATTCGCACGTTGCAGCCCTATTCGTCGGCGCGGATGGAAGCGAGTGGCGCGCAGATCATGCTCAATGCCAACGAATCCGCCTGGGTGCCGACGGGTGATGCAGGATTTGGCTGCAACCGCTATCCCGATCCGCAGCCGGTCGCTTTATTGGAAGCGTTGGCAACACTCTACGGTGTGCGGCGCGAGCAGCTGTTCGTAGGTCGAGGCAGTGATGAGGCGATAGATTTGCTGGTGCGTGTGTTCTGCCGCGCCGGCCAGGATGCGATCGTGATTCAGCCGCCGACGTTCGGCATGTATGCGGTCTGCGCGCACATCCAGAATGCGAGGGTGATCGAAGCACCGCTGGCGGACGATTTCAGCCTTGATGTTCCCGCGCTGCTGGCTGCGGTCACTTCCGCGGTGAAGTTGGTATTTCTTTGTACGCCGAACAACCCAAGCGGCAAATCGATTTCGCACGGCCATATAGAACATGTAGCGCAGGCGTTGGCCGGCAAGGCCTTGCTCGTGGTGGATGAGGCCTATATCGAATTTTCCGGGCAGGGCAGCGCGATCGGTCTGATCGAGCGTTACGAGAATGTCGCCGTGCTGCGCACGCTGTCGAAAGCCTGGGCGTTGGCCGGTGCGCGCATCGGCAGCCTGATCGCAAGCCCGGACGTGATTGGACTGATTCGGCGCATCATGCCGCCGTACCCGTTGCCGCTGCCTTGCGTCGCTGCGGCGTTGGCGGCGTTGGCGCCAGCTGGGCAAGACGCTGCCCACACACATCTGGCTATCGTGCGCGAACAACGCGCATTCATGAGTCATGCGCTGAGTGGAGTTCCGGGTGTGCGTGAAGTGCTTCCTTCCGATGCCAATTTCCTGGCTGTGCGTTTCGATGATGCCGGCGCTGTCTACCAGCGCTTGCTGCAGGCGGGGATCGTGGTGCGCGACGTGCGCCGTTATCCCAAGCTGCAGGACGCGTTGCGTATCACCATCGGCACGCCTGGCGAGAATGCAAAGTTGCTCTCTGTACTGAATGAAATGACGTTGAGCAAGGCCAAGGTATGAGTCGAAAAATACTATTCGTCGACCGCGACGGCTGCTTGATCGAAGAACCCGCCGACGAGCAGATTGACAGCTACGAGAAGCTATCACTGCTACCGGGTGTGATGGCCGCGTTGCAGCGCATTGTCGCGGCCGGCTACGAACTGGTGATGGTGACCAATCAGGATGGCCTGGGTACGGCGAGCTTCCCGCAAGTCCATTTCGATGGCCCGCACGATCTTTTGATGCGCATCTTTGCCTCCCAAGGCGTACGTTTTCGCGAGGTGCTGATCGATCGCAGTTTCTCGCATGAGGGGTTGGATACGCGCAAACCTGGCATCGGCATGATGCGTCAATATCTGGCCGATGACAGTTGGACGCGTGCGGATTCCGCCATGGTGGGGGATCGCGAGACCGATCTGAAGTTTGCAGCGAACATGGGCGTGCGCGGTTTTCGGGTGGGGCCAAACGGTGTGAGTTGGGCAGAGATTGCCCATCAACTGCTCGACCGGCCGCGCGTGGCCGAAGTGGTGCGCAATACCAAGGAAACCCGCATCAAGGTGCGTGTGGACCTTGATGCGCAAGCGGAGCCAGTGGCGCATACCGGCCTGGGCTTTTTCGATCACATGCTGGAACAGATCGGCAAGCACGGTGGTTTTGCACTCAGCATTATTTGCGAGGGCGACACCAAGGTCGACGAACACCACACCATCGAGGATTGTGCGCTTGCGTTGGGCCAAGCTCTTCGGCAGGCGCTGGGCGATAAGCGCGGCATCGGCCGATATGGTTTTACGTTGCCGATGGATGAATCGCTGGCGAGTGCTGCGCTGGATTTGTCTGGCCGTCCGTATTTCGTGTTCGAAGGCCAGTTTCCACGCGAACGGGTGGGCGACGTGCCGACCGAGTTGGTGCCGCATTTCTTTCGTTCTCTGTGCGACACGCTGGGTGCCAATTTGCATCTGACGGTGAAAGGCGAAAACGCCCATCACATGGTGGAAGGCTGCTTCAAGGTGACCGCGCGGACTTTGCGCCAGGCGATCCGCCGCGAGGGTGACGAACTGCCGAGCACAAAAGGAGCCTTGTGATGAGCGTGGTCCTGGTCGATGCCGGCGGTACCAATATTGGCTCGGTGCGTTATGCGTTACAGCGGCTGGGTGTCGATGCGGCGCTGACTGCCGATGCGGAAAGCATTCGCAGTGCAGATAAAGTCATCCTGCCGGGTGTAGGCGCTGCCGCGCCGGGCATGGCGCGGTTGCGCGAGCTGGGATTGATCGAAGTTATTCGTTCTCTGACACAACCCGTGCTGGGCGTGTGTCTAGGTATGCAATTGCTATGTGAGCATTCCGAGGAAAGCGATACACCGTGTCTGGGAGTGATTCCTGCAGATGTACGCAGGTTCGAGGAAACACCGGAACTGTGCGTGCCGCACATGGGATGGAACCAGTTGTCGCCGGTCAGCCAGCATCCTCTTCTGAAACATCTGGAAGAAGGTGATTGGGCTTACTTTGTGCACAGTTATGCAGTACCCGTAGGCAGTTACACGCTTGCCAGTAGTGGGTACGGTGGTGCGTTCTCGTCTGTGATCGCGAGCGGGAATTTCCATGGGATGCAGTTTCATCCGGAACGCTCGGCGCAGGTTGGGGCGAAGTTATTGAAGAATTTTTTGGAGCTTTGACGAAGTGCTTTGTTAGCACCAGAAGGCCGTCTTCCCGCGTTCGCTGAATGACGACCCAGCAAGATTGAGTATTGCGGGACGCACGTGGACATAAGAGCTGATCAGAATGAACTTTGAAGTTATCCCAGCCATCGATCTGCGCAACGGTCAGGTAGTGCGCCTAAAGCAAGGTGACTACGCACAAGAAACCCAATACTCCTCCGCGCCGCATGATATTGCTGCTCGTTACGCGCAGGCCGGCGCGCGTTGGCTGCACGTCGTAGATCTCGATGGCGCACGTGCAGGCGATCTTGCGAATCTCAGTGTCATTGAAGAGTTGGTTAAAGCCGGCATGCAGGTACAAGCTGGTGGCGGGGTGCGTTCTGGGGAAGATGTGCTTCGTCTATTTAATGCGGGCGTAAGCCGCGTGGTTGTCGGCAGTGTTGCGATTCGCGAGCCCGAACGCGTGGCGGAATGGCTGAGCAAACACGGCGCGGAGCGCTTCACCATCGCATTGGACACGCGCCGCCGCGACAACAAGTGGACGTTGCCCAGCGCAGGCTGGATTGAAGATGAAACGCGCACCTTGGACGAGCTTGCGCCTTGGTACGCCGCGCATGGTGCAAGGCATTTGTTGTGCACCGACATCGAGCGCGACGGCATGCTGGCCGGTTTCAACCTTGAGCTTTACCAGCACCTGGCGCAAACCGTGCCGCAACTGGCGGTTCAGGCTTCCGGCGGTGTGCGTTCGCTGGACGACATCCGTGCTGCACGCGAAGCCGGCGCACGCGGCGTGATTTTGGGACGCGCTTTGTTGGAAGGCCGCTTCACGCTGGAGGACGCATTGGCATGCTGAGTCGCCGCATCATTCCTTGTCTGGACGTGCGTGACGGCAAGGTCGTCAAAGGGGTTCGTTTTCGCGATCACGTGGTGATGGGTGAGATCGTCGATCTGGCCTTGCGCTATCGCGACGAAGGCGCCGATGAGCTGGTGTTCTATGACATCACCGCCAGCCCGGAAGGGCGCAGCGTGGATCGTGATTGGGTGGAACGCGTGGCGCGCGAGATCGATATTCCGTTCTGCGTGGCGGGTGGCATTCGTTCAGTAGCCGATGCGCGTGAAGTGTTGCACGCTGGCGCGGATAAGATTTCGATCAACTCGCCGGCCTTGGAGCGCCCCGATCTGATCGACGAGTTGGCAGAAGCTTTCGGGGTGCAGTGCGTGGTGGTCGGTATCGATTCCATGCGTGACGCAGATGGTGAATGGCGTGTGCGCCAATACACGGGCGATCCCTTGAAGACGCGCTCACTGGCACGGCGAACACTGGATTGGATGATGGAAGCGCAACGTCGCGGTGCGGGTGAGATCGTGCTCAATTGCATGGATACCGACGGTGTGCGTCAGGGCTACGACCTGGTGCAGCTTGCAACGGCACGGGCGATTTGCACGGTGCCGCTGATCGCCTCGGGCGGAGCGGGGACAGTGGAGCATTTTCGCGACGCGTTCACGCGCGCTCGTGTTGATGGTGCCTTGGCGGCCAGCGTTTTTCACAGTGGCGCCATCGCAATTCCCGATCTGAAACGTTATCTGCAGCAGCAAGGCATAACGATTCGTTTGCAAGAGGCAGCTCGTCATGAGTGAAACAGTGGCCGGATTCAATGCGCTCGATCTCAGTCAGATCGATTGGGTCAAGACGGAGGGCCTGATACCTGCCATCGTGCAGCACTGGCTCACGGGCGAAGTGCTGATGCTGGGCTATATGGATGAGCGAGCCCTGGCGCTTACACAGACCAGCAGCAAGGTCACTTTTTTCAGCCGAAGCAAACAGCGCCTGTGGACCAAGGGCGAAAGCTCCGGCCATGTGCTGCATTTGAAGTCGATTCGCGTCGATTGCGATGGCGACACGTTGTTGGTGTTGGCTGACCCGCATGGACCGACCTGCCATCTTGGCACGCGCAGCTGTTTCGGCAACGAAGTGCGGCCGCCCGTGGGTTTTCTGGCGCAACTGGATGCGTTGGTGGAAAGCCGAAAAGAGGAATTGCCTGAAGGCAGTTACACCACGAAATTGTTCCATGGCGGAACGCGGCGGATTGCGCAAAAGGTCGGCGAGGAGGGCGTAGAGACGGCGCTGGCTGCGGTGGCGCAGGGTGATGACGAGTTGCTAGGTGAAGCGGCGGATTTGCTGTTTCATCTCACCGTATTGTTGCGCGCGCGTGGGTTTGGGCTTGCGGATGTGGCGAAGGTGTTGGTGGAACGGCACGGATAACGGATTTTTCCATTTCCGTGGAAGTTTTGTAGGTTGGGTTAGCGCAGCGTAACCCGGCATTTCGCTGTGCTTTATTGCCTAACGCTGCGCTAACCCAACCTACAGGAATCGGAAGTTATTGAGTTGCCGCGCTTGCACTGCTTGCTGATGCGGCTGGCGGCGAGAACGGTACAGCGGGACCTGGTGTTACATCTTTGCGCCACTGTGCCAGCTGTTGCGAAATGCCTGCACCGACATCGATCTGCGGCTCCGAAGGCGTGAGTTTGTCCTGGTGTTCCCAGGTGGTGATGTCGTTCTTGGCAAATTGGAATGCGTCGACAAAGTTGTCGGTCTTGTTCAACGCGTCGACCAGCCAGGCTTTGCCGAAGTAAGTGACGTCGGAATCACTGCCGCAGCCGAACGAGCTGCGATCCGAACGCGCAGCCGTAAGCACCAATGTGCCGGGGCCGCGCAACTCCGGTACGAATCCGCCGGAATAACAGGCGTTCACCACCACCACTTTCCACTTGAACGGATGTTTTTTCAGGATGCTGGCAAGATCGGCTGCGCCGATCTGATCCAGTGGCAGCGGGTCCATATCCACGAGCAGGTTATGGTCCTCGTCGCCGTGCGAGGTCATGTAGAGCACCAGAATGTCCTGCTCCGGGTTCATCACGCTGGCGAGTTGGTCCAGTGTGTCTTCCAGATTGCTCCAACTTGCCAATGGACGTGCTTGCAAGCTGGATGGGTTGTTTTCCAATACCAGCGCATGCGCCGTGGGCCCGAAGCGCTGACTGAAGAGTTGCGCTGCGTATTCGGCTTCGTTGCGGAACACGTCTTCGCCGCCGTCGCCTGCGAAGGCCACCAGATAGAGGTTGGGTTTGTCCGCAATGCGTGGAGTGAGCGTTGCGAGTGCCTTGTGCACCATCGTCGGCTGCGCGTAGATCACCTGTTCAGGCGATGGGCCCTGGCCGGGCCAGGTATCGCCGTTTTCGCCATCATCGGCCTCGGCGCTGGTGCTGGAGGCGGCCGGTGATGCGCCGGCCATGCTCGATATCTCGTCGTTATGGGGCGGCCGGCGCCCAGTCACCAGCAGCATCAACAGCACGCCGGCGGCGAAAGAGAGCAAGACGGTCAATGCAGTGCGCATGGCGGGCTCAGAGCGAAATGGCGTCGAAGCTGGTGTAGGCAGGATGTCGGGGCTGGGCTGGGATTTCCAGTGGCGGTCGCAGCAGCCAGCCGGTGTGCAGTCCGGCGGCGCGGGCGGCATCCAGCTCCTCCACCACGTCGGAGAGGAACAGTACGTGTTCGGGACGTTCGCCAATGGCTTCCACGATGCGCTCGTAGGAAACCCGCTCGCGCTTGGGGCCGGTTTCGGTGTCGAAATAACCGGCGAGTAAAGGAGTAAGGTCGCCCGCTTCGCTGTAGCCGAAGAACAGCTTCTGCGCCTGCACCGAACCGGAGGAGTAGATATAGAGATGCAAACCTTCGCCACGCCACGCGTGCAGGCGTGCGGCGACTTCGGGGTACATATGAGCGCGGTATTCGCCGGCTTCGAAGCCTTCCTGCCAGATCATGCCCTGCAGCGCTTTGAGGGCCGTGGATTTACGGTCTTCGTCGATCCAGCGCAGCAGCATCTCCAGGATTTCCTGCCGGCTCGCTTCGACGATGCCGGCTTCCTTGGCCGCTTCATGCAGCCAGTGCTGCACCTCGGGCTTGTCGCCGTGCGTCTCGATATAGGCCGGCAGGCGCTTGCGGGCGTATGGAAACAGCACGTCCTTCACGAAGCTGATCGAACTGGTGGTTCCTTCGATATCGGTGACGATGGCGCGGATGACGGTCATTTAGGGGCTGGCGGGGAAAGGGGTTCCCAAGCTTAGCGTGCACCCGGGCGGGTGCAAGGGTTGTGCGCCGTTTATGCCGAGTCCGTTTCGCTCGGTAGGTTTGGGCTGAGGCGAAGCCCAGCGCAACGACGAGTTTGGAGGGAGGTTGGCCCGCCAGAGTGAAAAGCGTTATGCCGCGGTGGCCAGCGGCTCCATGCGCGGGAAGTGCTGCGCGATATCCGAACCGGTGAAATTGGCCACCCAGCCATCCTTGTTGGTGAATAGACGGATTGCCACGAAATGGGGTGCTTCGCTCATGTCGAACCAATGGCGGGTGCCGTCTGGTACGCCGATCAAGTCGCCTTGCTCGCACAGCACGTCATAGACCTTCTCACCGATGTGCAAGGTGAACTGGCCCGCGCCGGCGACGAAGAAGCGCACTTCGTCCTCACTGTGGGTGTGCTCGCTGAGGAATTTCTGGCGCAGCGCGGTGCGATCCGGGTGATCCGGTTTCAAGCTGATGACGTCGACTGATTGATAGCCTTCATCGCGCATCAGGCGATCGATGTCGCTGCGATAGGCGGCGATCACTTCGTCCTGGCTCGCGCCCGGTGCGATGGGTTGGCTCGCTTCCCATTGCTCGAAGCGCACGCCTACTTTGGCCAGCTCGCGGGCGATCTCAGCGTGATCCTGGTGAATCGAAAGCGGGCTATGCGGACGTTGTTCGTCAAAAATGCGCAGACGGCTCATGCGTTCAACCTCCTCAAATCGAGTTCGCAGCCGAGCAGAAATTCCAGCGCCTCCAGATGACGGCGCGCTTCGGCCATGTCATGACCCCACGTATAGATGCCGTGGCCGTTGATCAAGTAGGCGTGCAGCGGTTTGCCGGAATCGATCCAGCTATTCACCTGATCGACCAGTTCGGGCATGTGCTGCGTGTTGGGAAACACCGGAATGTCGAGCACGCTTTCGTGCGTGGTATGGCCGCGAATGGCCTTCTGCAATTCCCAACCTTCCAGGCGGATCACGCCGTCGGCGGCGAACAGTCGCGAGGCCACGCTTTGTGTGCGCGAATGCGTATGCAGCACCACATTCACCTCTGGCCAACGCCGATACACCTGCGTATGCAATTCGGTTTCTGCACTGGGTCGCGAAGCGGTGCCGACGGCTTTGCCGTGCATATTCACCAGCATGATGTCGTCGCGGCCAAGCTTGCCTTTGTCGCGTCCGGAGATTGTTATTGCAGCGTGATCGGCGTCTACACGCATCGAAAAATTGCTGCTGGTGGCAGGCGTCCAGCCGTATTGCGCAAGTTCGCGCGCGGCGTCGGCGATCGCCTCGGCACGCTCGTAAAACAGTGCGGCGGGAATGGAAGCGGGCAGGGTTTGGTTCATGGCAAATGGACGTCTAAATGAGCGGCGACTATAGCACGGAGGGGAAAACGTCAAATGCGAGTTATTCGCGAACAGGCTTCGGCGCTCTTCATCGCGTTAGGATGCGGACTGCGTCGCCGCAGCTCCCGCGGCGAAAAACAACGATGAGGGTGGTTATGTCAGGACATGAAAAGATCGAGTCACGTCGTCGTTTTCTCAAACTTGCTGCCGGCAGCGCCGCCGCGGCAGCACTAGTGAGTGGATTGCCTCGCGTCGCGCGTGCGGATGATCTTCCGCATGTTTCCACTGAAGATCCCACTGCGAAGGCGCTGGGTTACGTCGAAGACGCCACGAAGGCCAACAATCCCAAATACAAAGCCGGCGACACCTGCACCAACTGTCAGTTCTACACGGGCACGGCAGCGGGTTACGGTCCATGTCAGTTGTTCCCGGGCAAGGCCGTGAATGCGAAGGGCTGGTGCATCTCGCACACGGCGAAGCAAGCCTGATCGCGTTTGCAGTCGTACAAAGGCCGGCTTCGCGCCGGCCTTTTTGTTTGCGCGAGATGTGCGCACATAAAAAAAACGCCTGTACAAGACAGGCGTTTGAAAAGAAACGAAGGGGTGTTGCTGAAAGGTGCTACCCGGACGCGTCAGATCGAGGAGCTACTGGCCTGACGCGCCGGGTCGCGATCCGGGGCCCACTGCCAAGTGATCAACCCACGGGCCACCGATGATACTCCGGTTGACCGAAATACGGCGGGTCAGGGCTGGAAATTTGTGGCGCCAAAAAATTTTCTTTTTAAATATCAAAAAGATAGAAATAAAACCGAAGGCTCCACATTCAATTCATTAAAACGGCGTTAGCTGCAAATTTCCGCCTGTTCGTTGCAATTTAAGGTGTTTCGCCGGAGATCGCGGACTTTGCCGGTTTTGCTGAGCCATTGGCGATATGCAGGTGACTATGGCGTAGCCCATAGGTGAAATAAATCGCAAAGCCGATCAGGGTCCAGACCACCATCAGCGCCCAGTTGTACCAACCCATGGTGGCCAGCAGCGCGAAACAGCTCAGCACGCCGGCGATGCACACGAAATGCGCCCATGGCACGCGGAAGGTGCGCGGCAGCTCCGGCGATGTATAGCGCAGGATCAGCACGCCCACGCACACGGCAGCGAAGGCAATCAGCGTACCCATGGAGGTAAGGTCGGCCAGTACGCCTAGCGGGAACACTGCAGCCAGCACCGCAATGCCGAAGCCCGTGATGAGCGTGTTTAGATGCGGCGTGCGATAGCGTGGATGGATGCGGCTGAACACCGGCGGCAGCAAGCCATCGCGAGACATGATCATGAAAATGCGCGGCTGCGCGATGATCATCACCAGGATCACCGAAGACAGGCCGATCATTGCGCCGACTTCCACGATCAGACGCAGCCAGCCAAGTTCCGGATGCACCTTGATCGCGGTGACCACCGGTTCGTCGGTACCGAGTTGCGTATACGAAATCAGGCCCGTCAGCACCGCGGCCATCGCCAGATACAGCACCGTGCAAATCACCAGCGAAACGAGCGTGCCGAACGGCAGGTCGCGCTGCGGGTTTTTGCATTCCTGCGCGGCGGTGGAGGTGGCCTCGAAGCCGATGTAGGCGAAGAACACCATGCCTGCGCCGCGCATGATGCCGGCCCAACCATATTTGTGGCCGCCTTGCGATGCGGGAATGAAGGGATGCCAGTTGGCCGGATCGATATAGCGGTAGCCGGCTATCACTACGACCACGATAAGGCCGACCTTGAGCAGCACCATCAGGAAATTGATGCCGGAAGATTCCTTGATGCCGATGTAGCACACCCACGTAAGGGCCAACACGATGGCCACTGCGGGCAGGTTGAACAGTGTTCCGGTGGCGACCAGATGGCCGTCCTTGAATTCGAGCGGGGCGCCGGTCAGTGCGCCAGGAAGATGTATGCCGGCATGATCGAGCAGGCTGGTGAAATAACCGGTCCAGCTCACCGCGACGGCCGAGGCGGAGATGGCGTATTCCAGCACCATGTTCCAACCGATAAACCAGGCCACCGATTCGCCCAGCGTGGCATAGGCGTAGGAGTAGGAGCTACCTGAAATGGGAATCAGTGTGGCGAATTCGCAATAGCACAGCGCGGTAAAGCCGCTGCAGATCGCCGCGAGGATGAAGGAGATAAGTACTGCAGGCCCAGCGTTCTCGGCCGCCGCCTGACCAGTCACTACGAAAATGCCGGTGCCGATCACGGCGCCGATGCCTAATGCGGTAATGCCCCAGGGGCCGAGCGTTCGCCGCAGGGCGGGGCCGTGCGCGTTTTCGTCTTCGGAAAAATCGGTCTTGCGGGCGAACAGCTGTTTGAGCATAGGGCTTCCGGACGTGAAACCGGCACGAGGTCGTCGTGCCGGTGGCGTAACGTTTGGGATGGGATGCGTGGCTGCGGGAATCAGTCCACCTCAACACCGCGAGCCAGGTTGCTCCTACGGTAGCCATACAGGAAATATACCGCCAGGCCGATCAGCCCCCACGCGAAGAATGTGATCTTGGCTTCCTTCGACAAATTGAGGAACAGCAGTACGCAACCGATCACCGCCAACGGGCAGACCAGCCACGGCATCGGGGTGCGGAACGGGCGCGGACGCTCGGGCTGGGTGCGGCGCAGAATCAGGACGCCTACCGCCACCATGATGAATGCGAACAGCGTGCCCGAATTGGTGATGTCGGCAAGGATGCCTACCGGGAACAGCGCGCCGAACAGCGACACGAAGGTACCGGTGATCAGCGTGATCACATGCGGCGTGTGAAAGCGCGGATGGATTTTGGCCAGCGAGGTCGGCAGCAGGCCGTCGCGCGACATGGTGAAGAAGATGCGGGTCTGGCCGTAAGTCATCGTCAGGATCACCGACGGCAATGCGATGCCGGCGGCAAAGGCAATGAAGCCGGCGATGGTATGGTGATTGAGCAGATGTGCCACGTGGGCCAGCGCCTCCTTGCTGCACACCAGGGCCTGCGAACCGTTGCAGGCTGCAGCGAACGACGGCGTGCCCGGCTCAAGCGCCGCACCGCTCGCGTCCAGAATGGGTTGCGCACCTACCGAGCCCACGGCGCTATAGCTCACCAGCAGGTAGTAGATGGTGCATACGGTCAGCGAGCCGATCAGGGCGATCGGGATGTTGCGGTTCGGGTTCTTTGTTTCTTCAGACGCGGTGGAGATGGCGTCGAAGCCGATGTAGGCGAACACGATGGAAGCCGCCGCACCCAGTACGCCGATGCCACCCGTCGGACTACCCCAGCCGTTCGGCACGAAGGGCGTGAAATTCTGATCCTTCACAGCAGGCAGCGCGATGAAGATGAAGGTGGTGAGGGCGGCGATCTTGATCAGCACTAATACCGTATTGACCTTGGCCGACTTCGAAGTGCCGATTACCAGCAGGCCAGTAATGACCAGGCCAATTAGGCAGGCAAGCAAGTTGAAACTGCCACCGTCCATCGGGCCCGCCTGCAGGAAATGCGGCAAGCCCAATCCTGCACGCGAGAGGAGCCCGTTGACGTAACCGGCCCAACCCACGCAGACCGTGCTCGCAGCGATGGTGTATTCCAGCACCAGCGCCCAGCCCACCACCCAGGCAGTGCCTTCGCCGAGCACGCCATAGGTATACGTATATGCCGAGCCTGCGACGGGCACCATCGAAGCCAGTTCCGCATAGGCCAACGCGGCGAACGCGCAGACCACTGCAGCGATCACAAATGCGATCATCATGCCGGGGCCGGATTTCTGTCCAGCTTCCGCCGTAAGTACGAAGATACCGGTACCGATAATGGCGCCGATACCGAGCATGGTGAGCTGGAATGCGCCAAGCTGTCGCGTGAGGCCCTTTTTTTCTGCAGTAGCTAAAATCTGGTCAAGCGGCTTGACGCGTTTGAATAGCATTGAATGCTCCCCGTGAAAACGAATGCCTCGTTTATCGACAACACTGTGGAATCGACCCTAGGGCCCGAGACATCAGCGAACCATAGCCCAGCGGAGGGCGGCGGTACAAGCTGCATTGCGGCTGAATTTGCCTTTGTACGAAGGGTTTGCCGGTGCATGCGTGCCGGCGGATGGCACTTGCATCGGACAGTGTATTTTGCTGCTTGCATTAAAAAACAATGTTGACAGCCGCCATCGGTGTGACGAACGCGCTGTTGTTGCGGCCGGCAAAACTGAACTGCACGCCGCCTACAATGCCGATGCGGTCGTTGAAGTTGTATTCCATGGCCGGAGCGAGGCTATACACGTCGCGGAAAGCGTCGCGACGCGCGAACGGCGTGGCGGCGTCCCCCTGTCCGACTATGCCTCTTAGCTGCGAAGAGCTGTCGCGGTCGTAAGCCAGATCCATTGCCAGCACCCACTGCGGGTTGATGCTGTATTCGATGGCTGTGGAGATACCCAGCGAGCTACCAAGCCTTACGCCGCCGCGAAAGTCTTTCGGCGTACCGTAAGCACTCATGCCGCGCACATCGACACGGCTGGGCGGAAGACTGTAAGAAACTGTGGCGCGAAAACGCAACGGCCGGCCGTTTGGCAGCCACACGTATTGTTGTAGCAGTGCAGAGAACGTATCGACATTGGCACCATTGCCGATGGCGTTCAATGGATTCTGATCGATCCGATCGTAGCTGCCGGTGGGAAAACGATGCGAATAGGCTAGCGATACGGCCGGACTCTTCTTGTCCGCGCCAGGTGCCAGCAGCATGTATTGCATGCCCAGCGACGTATCCGTGGCGCGAATGCCATCGCTATGTACGCCGCCCGACATCGCATGTGCACCACCGACACTCAGCTTGAGTTGCAGGCGGTCGGTGGCGCCGTAGAAAATCGGTATCGACGTTTGCCACTGGCTTGAGCCCGGTGTTTGCGCGTGACGATTGCCTTGTTCGTCGTAGTAGGCGTTGCTCTGGTAATACATCAGATAAGGTTCGACTAGCCACGTGCCTGCCGGGAGCGTCACTGCATTTGAAGTGAGCAGAGGACCGGTAAAATTGGCGGACGAATCCTGGGCGATGGCTTGATTTGCGCATAGAACGGATGCGGATGCACAGGCGAGAAGGAAGCCAAAGCGATGCATGGTGTGTGTCATCGTATGTGCGTCGGTGAGAGACGGGAAATTCAAACTACCCACCGGTTTTCCAGCGATCTATCGGATAACTTTGAAAGTCTCGAATATCAATGAAGGACAAAGCTTGATGACGTTACGCATATCGCTAGACCGATACATACAGAACTACGGCGATGATGAGCACGCCGCTGCGTGCAGACGGTTCCTTGATGAAGCCGAGCAGCCGTTTCATCGCGAAACCCTTTATGGCCATTTCACAGGGTCGGCGTGGCTGGTGGATGGCAATGGCGAATGCGTTTTGCTTACGCATCACCGAAAGTTGCAGCGATGGTTGCAGTTGGGCGGCCATGCGGATGGTGATAACGATCTGGCGGCCGTCGCCTTGCGTGAGGCGTGTGAAGAATCGGGGCTGATGGATTTGACCGTCGAGCCGGAGATTTTCGACGTCGACCGGCATTGGATTCCGGAGCGGAAAAACGAACCCGGGCATTGGCATTACGATGTGCGCTACGTTGTGCGTGCCGGGGGCAATGAGCAGTTCGTGGTGGGCGACGAATCGTTGGAGCTGGCGTGGATTTCCATTCGGCAGCTGGCTGAAGCCCAGGATACGGATGAATCCATGCGTCGCATGGCGCGAAAATGGTTGGCACGATCTTCTGAAGCTGAGTAATCACGTAGGCCGGGATGCCAATCCCGGCTTCTCGCTGCTTCGGAATGCTGGGATTGGCATCCCACCCTACAAGTGTTCTAGCCGTAGCGTGCGGGTGCCGGATTGAGGTGCCCGCAAGCCTTGCACGTCCGCGCCTCCTTCGACGCATAGAAACGATCGAACACCGCAGGAAAATCGGTTTCGATGTTCTGCAGCATGAAATATTCCTCATACAGCTTGTGGTTGCATTTTTCGCAAAACCACAGCAAGCCATCTTTTTCGTGCGCTAGCCGGCGGCGCTCGATCACCAGGCCGATCGATTCGGGCATGCGTTGTGGTGAATGCGGCACGCGCGCCGGCAGGTAGAACAGTTCACCGGCTCGAATGGGGATGTCGCAGGCGACACCACCGTCTTGCACCTTCAGCACCATCTCGCCTTCGATCTGGTAGAAGAACTCCGGACCTTCATCGTAGTGATAGTCGGTGCGTGCGTTGGGGCCGCCGACGATCATCACGATGAAGTCGCCGTCGACGATGCATTTGTTGCCGACCGGCGGCTTCAGCAGGTGACGGTGTTCGGAGATCCAGCGCTGAAGATCGATGGGGGGCAATAGGGACATGCGACGAAGTCCGGAGAGAGCAGGTCGCCACCATAACGCTGTGGCGGTGCTAGAGGGAAGACGCTGCGCCGGCCACTTCGCTCACCGGCAGGAATTGCAGAAATTGTCCGCCGAAGAAACTTTGCCCGTAATCGATCACCGCCCGGCGGTATTTCTCGGCGGTGAATTCCGCGACGAGATCGGTGCGTCCGATCATGGCGCCGAACAGACGCTCAAAGCTCAGGTTCTGTTCGTGCTCCGACAGTGCATTGGAAAGCAGCAGCGGGTGGCCTTCGCTGTCCTTGCGTTGGGCCAGCAGCCACATGGCGATTTCCACGTTGCGCGCAGCGTTGTAAACGCGTTGCGCGTCGAGTCCGTCGATGAGATATAGCTCGCGCTTGCCGCCATGTGCGGTAATCAGCATATCGCCGATGCCGTAGATCAGCGTGCCTACGCGATCGCCTTTGAACTGCGGATTTAAGGCGAGTTGCATGGCCTTGGTGTCGCGCACATCCAGCCCAGGCAGTGCGGTGTGCTGGTCGATGGCATGGCGTACCTTTGCCTCAGCTGCTTTACGACTGGTTGCGCTGCTTTTCTTCCACTCCGATGGATTGCGTTTGTAGAGCTTGTCCATCAGCAGATACAGCGTCTCGATATTGTTGCGTATCTCCAGATTGGCCATGCGATTGGGGTCGGACTGGATCAGCTGACCCTTGGTGAGTTTTGCTTCGGGTACGACATGGCCGTTGACGGGCGGCGTTGATTTGCAGCCCACGCCCGTCAGGGTGCATAGCAGCAAAATCCACTTCAAATGCTTGGTCATGTCGGATGCGCCTGTCCATGTGCGCACAAAAAATGCGCCGCTTGTGGCGGCGCATTGTGGTCGTAGCCTTGCAGTGTCCCAATTCGGTATTCGCCTTGCCTTGTTGAAGGCGAATGCCGCTATCGAACTCAGACGTCCAGTGTAGCCAGGTCGCCTTTCTCTTCCAGCCAGCTTTTGCGGTCGCCAGCGCGCTTCTTCGCCAGCAGCATATCCATCAGCTTGGTGGTGCCTTCGCTGTCGTCCACGGTGAGTTGCACCAAGCGGCGCGTGTCGGGGTAGATGGTCGATTCGCGCAACTGCGAGGGATTCATTTCGCCCAAGCCCTTGAAGCGGGTGACGGTTACCTGACCTTTCATCTTTTCGCGTTCCACGCGCTGAAGCATGGCCTGCTTTTCGTTGTCATCCAGGCAGTAGAACACCTGCTTGCCCACGTCCACGCGGAACAGCGGTGGCATGGCGACAAACACATGGCCTTCGCGTACGAGCGCAGGGAAGTGACGCAGGAACAGCGCGCTGAGCAGCGTGGCGATGTGCAGTCCGTCGGAGTCGGCGTCGGCAAGGATGACCACCTTGCCGTAGCGCAGGCCGCTCAAATCGTCTTTGCCGGGATCGCAACCGATCGCCACCGCCAGGTTGTGCACTTCTTCCGAAGCCAGTACCGAGGTGGATTCCACTTCCCAGGTATTGAGGATCTTGCCGCGCAGCGGAAGGATCGCCTGGAACTCCTTGTCGCGCGCTTGCTTGGCGCTGCCACCGGCCGAATCGCCTTCCACCAGGAACAGCTCCGTGCGCGTGAGATCGGTGGCGGTGCAGTCGGCGAGCTTGCCGGGCAGAGCGGGACCTTGCGTGATCTTTTTGCGCACCACCTGCTTGGCGGCTTTCAAGCGCGCGCTGGCGCGTTCGATCGCCAGTTGCGCGATGCGCTCGCCGAGATCAACGTGCTGATTGAGCCAGAGACTGAAGGCGTCGTGCACCACGCTTTCCACCAAGGCGGCGGCGTTGCGTGAGGAAAGTCGTTCCTTGGTCTGGCCGGCGAACTGCGGGTCCTGCAGTTTCGCGGAGAGTACGAAGGCCAGCCGTTCCCATACATCTTCCGGCGCCAGCTTTACACCGCGCGGCAGCAGATTGCGAATATCGCAGAACTCGCGCACCGCATTGGTGAGACCGGTACGCAAGCCGTTGACGTGCGTACCGCCTTGCACGGTGGGAATCAGGTTGACGTAGCTTTCTTGCACTAGCTCGCCTTCCGGCAGCCAGGTGAAAGCAACATCGAGGCCTTCAGTTTCGCGCGTTACATGATGCACAAATAGATCTGACGGCAGGCATTCGGCACCGTCCAGTTCGCCGCGCAGGTAGTCGCGCAGGCCGTCTTCGTAATACCACTCGCTCACTTCGCCCGTGGCTTCGTCGAGCAGCTTCACGTTGAGGCCGGCGCACAACACCGCTTTGGCTCGCAGCAGATGCTTGAGCTTGGACAGCGAAATCTTCGGCGAATCGAAATACTTCGGATCGGGCCAGAAGCGCACGGTGGTGCCGGTTTTCTTTTTCGGCACCGTGCCGATCACTTGCAGATCGCTGGAGCGATCGCCATCGGCAAAACTCATGCGGTATTCGTTGCCGTCGCGGCGGATGGTCACGTCCACCTTGTTCGACAACGCATTCACCACCGACACACCCACGCCGTGCAGGCCGCCGGAGAAGTTGTAGTTCTTGCCGGAGAATTTGCCGCCCGCGTGCAGGCGGGTAAGGATCAGCTCGACGCCGGGGATGCCTTCTTCCGGGTGAATGTCCACCGGCATGCCGCGACCGTCGTCGGTGACTTCCACTGAGCCATCGGTATGCACCACCACTTCAATCGATTTAGCGTGGCCCGCCAGCGCCTCGTCGACGGAGTTGTCGATCACCTCCTGCGCCAGGTGGTTCGGGCGCGTGGTGTCGGTGTACATGCCCGGCCGGCGCTTGACGGGGTCTAGGCCAGAGAGAACTTCGATGTCGGCGGCGTTATAACGGCTGCTCATGCGGATGCTTGCGAAGAATGTAGACGCGGGAGGATGGGTTGCCGCGCCGGTAAGGTCAATCCCTCTCCCGGAGAGGAGAAGGGTGCCTCACAGTGGAGCGCAATGCTTCTCCAGCCACGCCAGGTCTGCATCTTCCAGCAAGGGTGCCAAAGCGGCGCGTACGGTGGCGTGGTAGTCGTCAAGCCAGGCCCGCTCGTCCGGACTTAACAGGCCGGGCTCCAGGGCGCGGCGGTCGAATGGGCACAGAGTGAGTGTTTCGAATGCGTAGAACTCGCCGAATTCAGTCTGGTCAGCTTCGACCACCACGGCAAGATTTTCATGGCGAATGCCGTGGCGCGCTGGCTTATATAGCCCGGGTTCGATCGAGGTGATCATGCCCGGCTCCAGCGCAACCCATGTGCCACCGGAAACCGGTGGGCGGACGCTATGCGGTCCCTCGTGCACATTCAGGAAGTAACCCACGCCATGCCCAGTGCCGTGACCGTAATCCATGCCGGCGGCCCAGAGCGGCGCGCGGGCCAGCGCATCAAGTTGTGGGCCGCTCGCGCCTTTCGGAAAGCGGGCACGCGAGAGCGCGATCATGCCTTTCATGACCAGCGTGCTGTCCCGCCGCTGTTCGGCGGTGGTTGGGCCCAGCGCCAGCACGCGAGTGACGTCGGTGGTGCCGCCCAGATACTGGCCGCCGGAATCGATCAGCAGCAAGCCATGACGCTGCAAGGTGTTGTGAGTTTGCGGTGTCGCACGATAGTGCGGCAACGCGCCGTTCTCCATGTAGCCCGCGATGGTGGCGAAACTTTCGCCAACGAATTCGGGTTGTGCCGAGCGTTCGTCGAGCAGCAGGGCATCGACATCCAGTTCGGTCTGCGTCATGCCGGCGGCGAGACGCTCGTCCAGGCGACGGAACGCGCGCACGAGTGCTGCGCCATCGCGGCGCATGACTTCGCGGATGTGCGTCAGTTCGCTTTCGCTCTTGAGCGCTTTAAATGCTGTGGAAGGATTTGGGCCTTCGATGCGCTTCACGTCGGCGGCGACCGCTTTAAGCACGTCGCTTACGACGCGACCTGGATCAAACAATAAGGTATCGCTGGCTTTCAGTTCGCGGAGGATGTCGCCCAGCATGGCGTAATTGGCGATGCGGATGCCGTCAGCACCGAGCGCAACGACCACGTCATCCTTGAGCTTGTTCCGATCGACGAACAGCGTGGCCTGACCGGATGCCTCCACCAGCAAATGCGCCAGGAACACCGGATTGCATTCAACATCGCTGCCGCGCAGATTGGTGAGCCATGCGACATCATCCAGGCTGGAGACGAGATGATGCGTGGCGTGCTGCTTACGCATCGCGTTGCGCAGCTTCTCGAATTTTTCTGCACGCGACGTGCCGGCGTACTTGAGGGGATGCTCGTAGACCGGCGCATGGGGCAGGCCGGGGCGATCGCGCCAAGCCATTCCGGGCAAATCCAAGTCGACGCGGACGGTGGCACCAACTGCCTCAAGCAGACGTTCGATCTGTCGCTGCGTGGCCACTGACACGCTATCGCCGGCCATCGCAACGGCGTCACCTTGATGCAGATGATGTTGCAACCAAGTCAGATGCTCATTCGCTTGCCCCGGACGCTGCTTCATCAGCGCAATACCAGTGCCGGCAAGCTGTTGTTCGGCTTGCGAGAAATAGCGCGAATCGGTCCACAGTCCCGCTTGCTTGGCGGCGACGATCAATAGGCCGGCCGAGCCGTCGAAACCCGAAAACCATTCGCGCGCTTTCCAGTGCGCAGGCAAATATTCGGACAGGTGCGGATCGGCGGAGGGCACGATGCAGGCGGCGACGCCGTGCTTGGCCATCGCTTCGCGCAACGCGGCAATGCGGGTGGGAATCGGCGTGCTCATCGGCGCATGGTAGCAGGCAAGTGTGCGTACTTTGTCTGTGTACGTGACCTCAAGCTTGTCGCGAAAAGCGCGCCGCGATAACCGCGAGACAAGTCATCGCAACACGCTTGCGACATTCTGTCTATCCGCCGCGGCAGCCCTCAGGCTAGTCACGACTTGTTGCGGCGCGATATTATAGTTGAGTCGTCCCCCACGACACCTCCCAATTCAGTCCTTCTCGAAGAGTCGTTCGTGAACAAGCGTTCCCTCGTCTCCGCCGCGCGCTGGTCGTGCGTAGGTATTGCTGTGCTGCTGCTTAGCGGTTGCAACCTGGAACTCCTCTCGCCCAAGGGCGATATCGGAATGCAGGAAAAATCGCTGATCCTGATCGCCACGGGTTTGATGTTGCTGGTCGTGGTCCCGGTCATCGCCATGACCTTGATCTTCGCCTGGCGCTACCGCGCCTCCAACACCAAGGCTACGTACGCACCGAAGTGGTCGCATTCGACCGCGATCGAAACGGTGGTGTGGACCATTCCGTGCATCATCATCGCGATCCTCGGCACGATCACGTGGCGCACCACGCACGCGCTCGATCCGTACAAGCCGCTGGATCACCAGGCCAAGGCGATCACCATCCAGGCTGTGTCAATGGATTGGAAGTGGGCCTTCATTTATCCGGATTACGGCGTGGCCAGTGTCAATGAATTGGCGCTACCGACCAATGTGCCGGTGCATTTCGAAATCACCTCCGATTCGGTGATGAATGCATTCTTCATTCCACAGCTCGGCAGCCAGATCTATGCCATGGCCGGCATGAAGACGCAGCTCAACCTGATCGCGAGCGAGCCGGGTAGCTACGCCGGCCTGTCGAGCAATTACAGCGGTGCGGGCTTCTCCGACATGCACTTCACCGCGATTGCCACCTCGCAGCAGGGCTTCGAGGATTGGATCAAGAAGGCCAAGGCCAGCTCGTCCAATCTCGATGATCAGGCCTATCACGCACTGACGCAGCCGAGCGAGAAGGTGCCGGTGTCGTACTACGGCAACGTCAAGGCGGGCATGTTCGACAGCATCATCAATCAGTACATGGGCGACATGTCCATGGACAAGATCGGCACCACGCCTGCGCAAGCCAGCGCCATTCCCTCGCATAACGATCACGCCAAGGCTGCGGAGTAGGCCATGTTCGGAAAACTTTCTCTATCGGCCATTCCTTTCCATGAGCCGATCATCATGGGCACCCTGCTGATGGTGTGCCTTGGCGGTGCGGCACTGCTCGGCTGGGTGACGTACCAGCGCAAGTGGGGTTATTTGTGGTCCGAGTGGTTCACCACGGTGGACCATAAGCGCATCGGCATCATGTACGTGATCCTGGCGCTGGTGATGCTGCTGCGCGGCTTCGCCGACGCCATCATGATGCGCGCCCAGCAGGCAGTTGCTGCATCGGATGCCGCCGGCTATTTGCCACCGCATCACTACGATCAGATCTTCACCGCGCACGGCGTGATCATGATCTTCTTCGTGGCCATGCCGTTCGTGGTGGGCCTGATGAACCTGGTGGTGCCGCTGCAGATCGGCGCGCGCGACGTGGCGTATCCATTCCTGAACTCGCTCAGCTACTGGCTCACCGCCTCGGGCGTGGTGCTGGTGATGATGTCGATGTTCGTAGGCGACTTCGCCGCCACCGGCTGGCTGGCCTATCCGCCGCTGTCGGAGCTGAAATTCAGTCCCACCGTAGGCGTGGATTACTACATCTGGGCGTTGCAGCTATCAGGTCTCGGCACAACGCTTAGCGGCATCAACTTCATCGTGACCATCCTGCGCATGCGCACGCCGGGCATGAAGCTGATGCAGATGCCGGTGTTCACCTGGACCGCGCTGGTCACCAACATCCTGATCGTGGCGGCATTCCCGCTGCTGACGGTCGCGTTGGCGCTGTTGGCGGCCGACCGCTACTTGGACATGCACTTCTTTACCAATGAGCTTGGCGGCAACGCCATGCTGTACGTGAACCTGATCTGGATTTGGGGTCACCCGGAGGTGTACATCCTGATCCTGCCGTGCTTTGGCGTGTTCTCCGAAGTCGTGGCCACGTTCTCTGGCAAGCCTTTGTTCGGCTACAAGTCGATGGTATACGCCACCGCAGGTATCGGCCTGGCGTCTTTCATCGTTTGGCTGCACCACTTCTTCACCATGGGGTCGGGCGCGGACGTGAATGCCTTCTTTGGCATTTCGACCATGATCATTTCGATCCCGACCGGCGTGAAGTTGTTCAACTGGTTGTTCACCATGTATCGCGGTCGCATCCGCTTCAACTTGCCGATGCTGTGGACCGTAGCTTTCATGGTCACCTTCACCATCGGCGGTATGACGGGCGTGCTGCTGGCTGTGCCGGGCGCTGACTTTGTGCTGCATAACAGCCTGTTCCTGATCGCGCATTTCCATAACGTGATCATCGGCGGCGTGCTGTTCGGCCTGTTTGCAGCGGTGAATTATTGGTTCCCGAAGGCTTTCGGCTTCAAGCTGGAGGAGCGTTGGGGCAAAGCTTCGTTCTGGTGCTGGGTGGTCGGTTTCTATCTGGCCTTCATGCCGCTGTATGTGCTCGGCCTTATGGGCATGACGCGTCGCATGAATCACTATGCGAACCCGGCGTGGCAGCCGTATTTGATCGTGGCAGCTGTCGGCGCAGTCTTCATCGCGGCAGGCATCGGCTTTATGTTGCTGCAGTTCGTGGTGAGCATCCGCAATCGTGCCGCGAATCCCGACTTGACGGGCGATCCGTGGGGTGGCCGTACGCTGGAATGGGCGACCAGTTCGCCGGCGCCGTTCTATAACTTCGCAGTGTTGCCGAAGGTGGAAGAGCTGGATCAGTTCTGGGCGGACAAGGAGCACAAGCGCGCCTATCCGCGCCATGAACGCTACGCGGACATTCATATGCCGCGCAACACCGGCGCTGGCTTGATCATGTCGGCATTCGGCACGGTGTTGGGTTTTGCCATGGTGTGGCACATCTGGTGGCTCGCCATCGCCGGTTTGGTCGGCATGGTCGGAACATTCATCGTCCGCGCCTTCGATACCAACGTGGATTACTACGTACCGGGTGCCGAGGTCGAGAAGATCGAGCGCGCACGCCTGGTGCCACTGCACAAGCTGATCGAAAACGTGGGCCCGGCATCGGCCGGCGAGAAGGTGGCTTAATCCATGACTGCTATCACTGCTAACCACGGCGCCATCGCACACGGCGGCGCCCACGACCACGAGCATCACGACGACGGTTCCAAGACCCTGCTGGGTTTCTGGATCTATCTGATGAGCGACTGCCTGATCTTCTCAGGCCTGTTCGCTACCTTCGCGGTGCTTGGTCATAACACTGCAGGTGGCCCGACCGGCAAGGAATTGTTCGATCTGAAGTTCGTGTTCGGCGAAACCATGCTGCTGCTGATCAGCAGCTTCACCTTCGGCCTGGCGATGCTGAACATGCATGCCGGCCACCGCGGCAAGGTGATCGCCTGGTTGTTCGTCACCTTCCTGTTCGGTGCGGGCTTCGTGGGCATGGAAGTCTTTGAGTTCCATCATCTGGTCGTGGCCGAGCACGCCGGCCCGAGCCGCAGCGCGTTCCTTTCTGCGTATTTCGGTCTAGTTGGTACGCACGGCCTGCACGTCACCTCCGGCCTGATCTGGCTGCTGGCCATGATGGTCATGGTCGGCAAATTCGGCCTCAACGATGCCGTGCAGCGTCGCCTGTCCTGCCTGAGCCTGTTCTGGCACTTCCTGGATCTGGTGTGGATCTGCGTGTTCAGCTTTGTCTATCTGTTCGGAGTGCTCTGAGATGTCGAGCCAACATGGTCATTCTGATGCCCACAAGCACAACGCACACGGCAGTCTGAAGAGTTACACCATCGGTTTTGTGCTGTCGCTGATTCTTACGTTGCTGTCGTTCGGCTGCGTGATGAGCGGAGCGGTGCCGCAGCATTGGGTGGTGCCAGGCATTGTGGTGTTCTGTATTGCACAGTTGCTGGTGCAACTGGGGTTCTTCCTGCATATGAGCACCGCGCCGGGTCAGCGTGACAACCTGTCGATCGGTGTGTTCACTCTGCTCATCATCGCCATCGTGGTGGTGGGTTCGCTGTGGGTGATGCACAACATGAATATGTACATGATGCATCCGATGATGCAGTCGACGTCCTCGAGCATCGGCTGAGACGGTTTACGTAACAACTCGCGATTCGAAAAAGCCTCTCCGTTTCGGAGAGGCTTTTTTTATGATTTCTACGCGATGTTCGACGCAATTTGAAAAAGTGGGACACCTTCGCACCGGGTTTCTAACGGTGATTTGATTTTGCATTTATGCCCGTACATCTAACATCAAGGCGTTTGATACAGGGGCAATCCTGCGCGACATAAACCGGATGGGCCCGTAAGGGTCGGGTTCGGTTGCCATCTTTTCGCCAATTGTATGAGTGTCAAACGTCCGCTCCTCGCCACATGAGGTGGAAGATGGACATGGATTTGGCGCAAACATGGTCCGCGTCTGTGGCAGCTTGCACTGCGGCGCGTCACGAAATCAGTCTGTCACAGGTGAAATTTTCTCCGCATGCGGACGAAGTGGAGCATGCGACGATCGCGTGGATGCAGGCGATCGGACTTCTTCCCGATCAGCGCTACCGCAACAAGGTGACGCGCATGGCTGTGTGGGCCTATGCGGGGTTTTCTCATCCTTTTGGCAACTTTGAAGAACTTGTCCTTTATTCGAAGTACATCACGCTATGGCTGCTTTGGGACGACGTGATTGTTGAGCAGGCTAAGGATTTGAGCGCCATCTTGCGTGGTCTGGCTGGTGCTTTCCTTGGCGAGGACGAGGCGGGTTGCAGCGACCCATACCTGCGCGCTTGGCAATCGATCATCGATGGCTACAGGGCGCTAGGGAACTGCAACGATGGAGTGTGTCGATTAGTCATATGGCGGAGGGATTCAGCTATTGGCACTTTATCTGCCCGCGTTACGAGCGAAATCGGCTAACCTGTCATGTTCCTGGCACGACATGCCAGGGCGGCGCGCTTAGCCGTGGAGTCCACGAAAGGGTGTTATTTCGATGAATGGCGGTGTTTGCGCCCGCACATCGAGCAGAAATTTTGCCGTTGAACTCCCGGGCATCTCGCGGTAGGAGCGATCTGCCGCTAAAATGCTGATTTCCAGCACGGCTGCTTTCCATGACCCCCCTGATTTTCGTCACTGGCGGTGTGGTGTCCTCGCTTGGCAAGGGCATCGCAGCGGCTTCGCTTGCGTCCATTCTTGAGGCGCGCGGCCTTTCGGTCACCATGATGAAGCTCGATCCCTATATCAACGTGGATCCGGGCACGATGAGTCCCTTCCAGCATGGCGAGGTCTACGTGACCGACGACGGCGCGGAAACCGACCTGGACCTGGGCCACTATGAGCGCTTCGTCCACACCCGCCTGACCGGCAAGAATTCCATTACCACCGGCAAGATCTACGAATCCGTGATCCGTAAGGAGCGCCGCGGTGACTATCTGGGCGCCACCGTTCAGGTAATTCCGCACATCACCGATGAGATCAAGCACTGCATCCACGAGGCTACCCGCGGCTTCGACGTGGCCTTGGTCGAGATCGGGGGCACGGTGGGCGATATCGAGTCCCAGCCGTTCCTGGAGGCCATCCGCCAGCTGCGCATCGAGCACGGGCCGGAAAAATGCCTGTTCATGCACTTGACCCTGGTGCCGTACATCAAGGCTGCCGGCGAGATCAAAACCAAGCCGACCCAGCACTCGGTGAAGGAGCTGCGCTCGATCGGTATCCAGCCGGACATCCTGCTGTGCCGCTGCGAGCAGCCGCTGCCGGATAGCGAGCGCCGCAAGATCGCCCTGTTCACCAACGTGCCGGAGCAGGCTGTGATCAGCGCAGCCGACGTGGACATCATCTATAAGCAGCCGTTGTGGCTGCACCAGCAGGGCCTGGATGACATCGTCGTCAAGAAGATGGGGCTGGATGCCAAGCCGGCCGATCTTTCTGGCTGGCAGCGCACGGTTGAAGCAGTTGAGCACCCGAAGGATGAGGTCACGGTCGCCATCGTCGGCAAGTACGTCGAGCACAAAGATGCGTACAAGTCTCTGGGCGAGGCGCTGCGCCATGGCGGCATCAAGCAGCAGACGCGCGTGAACCTGCAATGGATCGACTCCGAGCAAATTGAGGCGGAAGGTGCGGCGAAAGTGCTGAGCGGGGTCGACGCGATCCTGGTACCCGGCGGCTTCGGCAAACGAGGCTTCGAGGGCAAGATCCTGGCCGCGAAATATGCACGCGAGCATGGCGTGCCGTACTTTGGCATCTGCTACGGCATGCACGCGGCGGTGGTTGATTTTGCGCGCAACGTAGCCGGCCTCCCGGATGCCGATTCCAGCGAGAACGACCGCCACACGCCGAACCCAGTAATCGCACTGATCACCGAATGGACCACCGCGACGGGCGAAGTCGAGCAGCGCACCGAGCGCTCCGATCTCGGTGGCACCATGCGCTTGGGCGCGCAGGAATGCCGCCTCAAGGCCGGAACGCTGGCGCGCCAGCTCTACGGCCAGGACATCGTGCGTGAGCGTCATCGCCATCGCTACGAATTCAACAACCGCTATCGCCAGTCCTTCGAAGACCTTGGCATGGTGATCTCCGGCAAGTCGATGGACGACCTGCTGGTGGAGATCGTCGAGCTGCCGCTGCAGAAGCATCCCTGGTTCCTCGGTTGCCAGGCGCATCCGGAATTCACTTCCACCCCGCGCGACGGCCATCCGCTGTTTATCGGCTTTGTGCGCGCCGCAAGGGAGTTCAAGGCCGTGCGCGACGGCGAAAAGCTGGCGGCAGCGAAGGGGGCTGTTGCATGAAGTTGTGCGGCTTCGAGATCGGCCTGAACCAGCCACTGTTCCTGATCGCCGGCCCATGCGTGGTGGAATCCGAACAACTGCAGATCGATACGGCCGGCAAGCTGAAAGAAATCACCGGTCGGCTCGGCGTCAATTTCATCTTCAAATCCAGCTTCGACAAGGCCAATCGTTCCTCCGGAACCAGTTTTCGCGGCCCGGGCATGGAAGAGGGGCTGCGGATTCTGGCCGAGGTAAAGCGCCAGGTAGCCGTGCCCGTGCTGACCGACGTGCACGAATACACGCCGATGAACGAAGTCGCTGCAGTGGTGGACGTGTTGCAAACGCCGGCCTTCCTGTGCCGCCAGACCGATTTCATCCAGAACGTGGCCCGTGCCGGCAAACCGGTGAATATCAAGAAAGGCCAGTTCCTCGCGCCGTGGGACATGAAGAACGTGGTGGCCAAAGCCAAAGATGTTGGCAATGACGACATCATGGTTTGTGAGCGCGGTGCCAGCTTCGGCTACAACAATCTCGTTTCCGACATGCGCTCGCTTTGCGTGATGCGCGAAACAGGCTGTCCGGTCGTGTTCGATGCCACGCATTCGGTGCAGTTGCCAGGAGGGCAAGGCACCAGTTCCGGTGGTCAGCGCGAATTCGTACCGGTGCTGGCGCGTGCGGCAGTTGCTGTAGGCGTTGCGGGTTTGTTCGCTGAAACGCATCCGGATCCAAGCAAGGCGCTTAGCGATGGGCCGAATGCCTGGCCGCTGGGCAAGATGGAAGCGTTGTTGCAGACGTTGCTCGAACTCGACCAGGTCACCAAGCGGTACGGCTTCCTCGAGAGCACGCTCTAACTTAAGGATGTGCATGGCCACAGACGAATCGCTGATCCGACTGCTGATAGAAATCCGCGATATTCAGCGCGAGCATCTGGAGCTGTATCGGAAGCACAGCGAAGTGGCCATTGCCAAGCAGGAGCAAGCGCTCGATGTCACCCGGCGCTTCCAGAAGTTCTACCGCATGGTAGTCGCGGTGCTGTTTGTGGGTATCGCGGCCCTGATGTTTTGGCTCTTCATGCACTAACCGATTAGGGATACGACTCAATGACGACGCAGATCACCCACATCCACGCCCGTGAAATCCTCGACTCTCGCGGCAACCCCACGCTCGAAGCGGAAGTTAGGCTAGCTGGCGGTGCCTTTGGCCGTGCCGCAGTGCCCAGCGGCGCCTCGACCGGCACGCGCGAAGCGGTGGAACTGCGCGATGGCGACAAATCGCGTTACCTGGGCAAGGGTGTGCAGAAGGCGGTCGGCAACGTCAATGGCGAAATCGCCGGCGCGCTTAAGGGCGTCGATGCCGTCGACCAGAAAGGCCTGGACAAGAAGCTGATCGAACTCGACGGCACGCCGAACAAGGGCCGCCTTGGCGCGAATGCGCTGCTGGGCGTGTCGATGGCTGCTGCACATGCTGTGGCTGCTTCGCGTCACGAACCGCTGTGGAAGTACCTGTCCAACGGCAAGCCGGGCGCGCTGCCGGTGCCTATGATGAACATCATCAATGGCGGCGCACACGCCGACAACAACGTCGACGTGCAGGAGTTCATGGTGCTTCCGGTAGGGCTGCCGAACTTCGCCGAAGCACTGCGCGCCGGCACCGAAATCTTCCACGCGCTCAAGAGCGTGTTGAAGGGCAAAGGTCTCAATACTGCGGTGGGCGATGAGGGTGGCTTTGCACCAAACCTGCGCTCCAATATCGAAGCGCTCGATACCATCCTCGAAGCGGTCAACAAAAGCGGCTACAAGATCGGCAGCGAGATCCTACTCGGTCTCGACGTCGCCAGCTCCGAGTTCTTCAAGGACGGCAAGTACGACCTGGAAGGCGAGGGCAAGGTTTACACGCCCGCGCAGTTCGTCGATCTGCTGGCGAGCTGGGCGCAGCAATACCCGATCGTCACCATCGAAGACGGCATGGCCGAAGGCGATTGGGACGGCTGGAAGCTGCTGACCGACAAGATCGGCAACAAGGTGCAGTTGGTGGGCGACGATCTGTTCGTGACCAACCCGGCGATCTTCCGCGAAGGCATCGACAAGAAGATCGCCAACGCGATCCTGATCAAGGTGAATCAGATCGGCACGCTGTCGGAAACGCTCGAAGCCATCGCCATGGCTGACGCAGCCAAGTACGCTGCGATCGTGTCGCACCGTTCCGGCGAAACCGAAGACACCACCATTTCCGACATCGCTGTGGCGACCACCGCAACGCAGATCAAGACCGGTTCGCTGTGTCGCACCGATCGCGTGGCCAAGTACAACCAACTGCTGCGCATCGAGGAAGCGCTTGGTTCGTCCGCCGTCTACGCTGGTCGCAACGCGTTTCCCAGCCTGTCCCATCTGCCGGGCTGAGCGAGGTCATTGCCTGAGCCATGTTGCGTTGGGTCGCCTTGATCCTTTTGCTGATGCTGATTGGACTGCAGTTTGAACTGTGGTCCAGTCACGGCGGCATGTCCGAGGTGGCAAGTTTGCGTGCTGCAGTGAAAAAGCAGCAGGACGAAAACGACAAGCTCACGCAGCGCAATCAGGCACTCGCAGCGGACGTGAACGATCTCAAGCATGGCGAGCAGGCGGTGGAAGCGCGTGCTCGCGGTGAGCTGGGGTTGATCAAGCCGGGCGAGACGTTTTACCAGGTAGTGCCGAAGTCGTCGGCGAGTATCGCTGCGCCGGCGGTTTCGGGGACGAGTGGCGGCAATTGAATACTACAGAAACCGAACTTCCGCGCGCCTATGGCACACCGCCTTTGACGGCCACGCTGCGCAGCACACCTGAAGACTTCCGTGTCGAAGAAATCCTTGGCTACGACGCCGATGGCGAAGGCGAGCACGCCTTGCTGTGGGTGGAAAAACGCGAAGCGAATACGGACTGGGTTGCACGTGAATTGGCCCGCTTTGCAGGCGTATCGCCCGTGAACGTCGGTTACGCAGGCTTGAAGGATCGTCACGCCATCACGCGTCAAGCCTTTACCGTTCAATTGCCGGGCAAGGCCGATCCGGATTGGAGTGCGTTCCCGCACACCGAAGTCAATGTGCTTGCGAGCACTCGCCATAAGCGCAAACTCAAGCGCGGGGCATTGCGTGGTAATCGTTTCGTGCTGGTCTTGCGCGATGTTCAAGGCGATCGGGCTCGTGCCGAAGAAGTGCTGCACAACATCGCCACGCGTGGCGTGCCGAATTATTTCGGAGAACAACGTTTCGGTCGCGAAGGCGGCAATGTCGCGCAGGCGCGTGCGATGTTTGCCGGGCGCCGCGTCGATCGCGACAAGCGTTCGATTCTGCTTTCCGCCGCGCGCTCGCACATCTTTAACAGCGTATTGGCCGCGCGTGTCGAGCGTGCTGCGTGGGATAAGCCTTTGGAAGGCGAAATCTGGGCGCTGGCCGGTTCGCGTTCGTGGTTTGGACCCGAACCTTTCGACGACGTACTTGCCGGACGTCTTGCGCAGGGCGACATCCACCCGTCCGGACCGTTGTGGGGGCAGGGCAATCCACCCACTGTCGGTGCAGTGGGCGAATTGGAACGCGAGGTTTCCGCCGCATTTAGCGACTTGGCCGATGGCCTTGCCGCAGCGCGCATGGACCAGGAACGCCGTCCGTTGCGTTTGCTCGCGAAGGAGTTTCGTTGGCACTGGCTCGACGATGAAACGCTCGAGCTAAGCTTCGAATTACCTGCAGGCGCCTACGCCACGGTCGTGGCGCGCGAATTGATCGCGTAAGTCCTGGCGGCAAGCGATGATGTTTATGATGAACGCAACACGCACCCCACTCCGGGGCGCGTGGTTCTGAGTCATCAGTCGAATAAGGTCGGCTTAATTTGACGACGCCGAACGCACCAAGGTCGCTACATCGTTGATCAGAGCGCCGTGCGTGGCGGGCTGGATAGCATAGGTATCGTTGTTGGTTTTGAATGGCCGGCTATGAGGCAGCCAATACGGGGCTGTTGCATAGAATGGCATACGCTGGAGCGCCTCAGTGCTGGATGCCGGGGTCAGCAAAAGGTGCAGGTTGGAACGGCTTGTAACCTGATCGGACGAGCCAGGGATCGGCGGGCTGCTTTTCCAATCGTTGATTTGAACTTTGTCAGCGACTTGCCATGTATCTGTCGTTGCAAAGGGATGATCAACATGCCGCGCGACGGTTTGCGAAGACAGCACCAAGCCGAAAACAAGCCAGGTCGCCGTGATGATCTTGTTTCCCATAGGTACCTTCCTTGCGCTATCGAGTTCTGTTGCGGCTCGACGGCTGACTGAATCCGCCCCCCGTTTTACCAAGGGCCTGAGCTAACAGAATGATGGTTGCGCGAACTGAATAACTACCCTTTTGTCTCCTGAGTTGGCGACCTGTCAAGGGACATCACCTGCCGCGCATCCACATACACCCACGCCTGCAGCCCGGAAACCAGGGTCACCGCAACGCGCTTGTAATCGTCGACTTCGTAATCATCGGCCTGTGCAAGCTCGTTTTCCGTGATATCGAATGCCGTGCCGTTGACGCAATCGTCGGGGCGGTTGGTGAAGACGAGCATGGGGTGATGGGTCTTTCCGCTGGCACGGACGACCTCGGGATCGTCGATCTTGATTTCGGTTTGGACGAATCCGGTCAGCTGATCGATTTGACCATCGAGCCGGCGGCCAAATGTTGCGAGTTGTACGTTTTCCTGCTGAAGCGTGCCGTAAGAAAAGAGTTTGGGCATGGAGCTATCTATCCTTTGAGCAAGACCACCACGGCGCCCGTACCACCTTGCATCGGGCGCGCAGACGCAAACGCAATGACGTCATCGCGACGACGGAGCAAGCGATCCGTCAGTATCTTCAACACTGGCCCGGAAGCCTTCGAGCGCAAGCCCTTGCCATGCACGATACGAACACAGCGCAAGCCGCGCTCGGCGGCATGCGCAAGAAACTCGGAAATGGTGGCTTGCGCCGCTGTGGCGTTCATTTGATGCAGGTCGATATCGTCCTGCACGCTGAACTGCCCGCGCTTGAGTTGGCGTAGCAGTTTTGGAGGAAAGCCCTCGCGCAGATAGCTCAGCTCTTCACCGACTTCCATCACGCCAGGATCAAAAGCCATGTCCAACAGTTCGCCCGGCACGGCGGCTTCGTCGGCCTCCAGCATGTAGGGGTGCGGCTCCGGCTTGGGGCTGGCGGGCGGAGGCGCGACGGGGTCGAACTGGCGTATCTCGCCGATGGCCTCGCGGAACAGGCGGCTGTCCTCGTCGCTCACGTTGGCGGAGTTGCGGCGCTTCATAGGCGTGATCGTAGCGAAAGCGGCACTGCGATGGTGAAGGTGAGGTGCCGAAAATCGACAAAATCGCCGGTGAAACATATGGTCGGCTCGGTTAGACTCGTGGGTTCAGGGTGCGTGCAACCGCCTCCAAGCGGCGCGCCGGTCAACAGCTTTGAACGGATCATGATGCGAGTTCTGGTATCCAACGACGATGGCGTAGACGCGCCGGGTATCCGCGTGCTCGCCGAGCGTCTCGGCGCAGTGGGCCAGGTCACGGTGGTAGCGCCCGATCGCGACCGCTCGGGTGCCAGCAACTCGCTCACGCTCGATGCACCGATCCGTGTCTCGCGCATGGACAATGGTTACTACCGCGTCGTGGGCACGCCCACCGATTGCGTGCATATCGCGCTGGCCGGGATGCTGGATTACGAGCCGGATATCGTCGTCTCCGGCATCAACAACTCCGCCAATCTCGGCGATGACGTGATTTATTCCGGCACGGTGTCGGCGGCGATGGAAGGGCGCTTTCTTGGTCTGCCGGCCATCGCTGTGTCGCTGGTCAGCAAGGATCACAAGGGCGAGCACTATGAATCGGCGGCCAAAGCTGTGCTGCTGTTGATGGAGCGCTTGCTGGTCGATCCACTACCGGCCGATACCATTCTCAACGTCAACGTGCCGGATCTTCCATGGGAAGACATCCGCGGTTTCGAAACCACGCGTTTGGGCAAACGCCATCGCTCCGCGCCATGCATCAAGCAAACCGATCCACGCGGCAAACCGATCTGGTGGATTGGCCCGGCAGGCGATGTGGACGATGCCGGGCCTGGCACGGATTTCGATGCAGTGCGGCGCGGCTACATCTCGGTCACGCCCATCCATGTCGATCTCACTCGGTTCCAGGCGCTGGAGAAAGTCGGCAGCTGGGTGCGCGCCTTGAGCGACGGCATGAACCAAGAAAACGGTAAGGCTGCATGACTCATCCGCTGCCGCCATCCGCATTGAAAGGCGAGGGCATGACCTCGCAGCGCGCACGCGATCGGCTCATCGCAAAATTGAAGGAAGAGGGTATTCGCGATCAGCGTGTGCTCGACGTGATGCGCAATTTGCCGCGTCATCACTTCATCGATCAGGCCTTGCATTCGCGCGCTTACGAAAACACCGCCTTGCCGATCGGCCACGGCCAGACCATCTCGCAGCCGTGGGTGGTGGCGCGGATGACGGAAGCTTTGCTCGAACCATTCGATCCCAAATCAGGCCGGCCACAGAAAGTGCTGGAGATTGGCACGGGTTCGGGCTATCAGGCGGTGGTGCTGGCGCAGCTGGTGCCGCAGCTTTACACGGTGGAACGCATTGAAGAGTTGCTGCGCCAGGCGCGTCGCCGCTTTCGTCAGCTCGGCCTCGAAAACATCCGCTCACGCCACGATGACGGCAAGCTCGGCTGGGCTGCCGAAGCTCCGTTCGATGCGATCATCCTTACTGCGGCGGGTGATGCGATTCCCACCCAGATTCTCAATCAGTTGGCACCCGATGGCGTGCTGGTGGCGCCGGTCGGATCACCCAGCAGTCAAACCTTGATCCGCATGCGCGGCGATGGAAAGGGCGATTTCATGCAGGAAGAACTAGCGGCAGTTAGTTTCGTGCCTTTGCTGGGTGGTATCGGCTGATGCAGCTCTTCAGCAAGTTTTATGCGCGCGTTCTGGTCTGGGCGCGCGATCGCAGAGCGGTGTATTACCTGTGTGGCCTGAGTTTCGTGGAAGCCTTCATCTTCCCGATCATGCCGGAAGTGATGCTAGCGCCAATGATGCTGGGCAAGCGGCATCGGGCGTTCTTCTACGCGAATATCAGTTTGCTGTTCTCGCTGCTGGGTTCGTTGGTGGGTTATGCGTTGGGGCACTGGGCATTCCATGCGCTTACGCCACTGCTGCAATCGCTGCACCTGTACGATTCGATCGAGCGTGGCGTGGAAAGCCTGCGCACGGAGATGAATCAGCATTGGCTGCAACTGCTGCTGGTGTTGATGCTCGCCGCGCTGCAGCCGGTGGTGCCGATGAAGTTCGTCACCTGGGCATCGGGCATCGTCGGTGTGCCGGTGGTTCCGTTCCTGGTTTGCATTCTGCTCGGGCGCGGCAAGCGCGTGTGGGTGCTGGCCTTGCTAGTCCGTCTGTTCGGCGAGCGCGCGGAGCGGATTCTGCATAAGAACATCGAGTGGGTGGGCTGGGCAGCGCTAATCGCATTGGCAGCGCTCGCCGGGTGGTGGGTACTGAAGCATTAACAGGTGGCGATGCTTTCGTTGCAATCGCATGAAAACTCCACGCGACCTCGTTATGCTGGCACGCATGAATGAATGGAAGCGATGGTCCGCACTTGCCGCTGTAGCGTTACTCATGACCGGTTGCAGCACGGTGGTGGTGCAGCCGCCACCGAATGCGCCGGTAATCACCTCGCGTCCGGCGCCGATGCAGCAACCCGGCACTTACACGGTGACCAAGGGTGACACGCTTTACTCCATCGCATTCCGTAACGGCACCGATTTTCGCGAAGTGGCCCGGTTGAACGGCATTGCGCCGCCGTACACGATCTGGCCAGGGCAGGTGCTGAAGCTGCCGGGACGTGGTGCAGGGGCCGAGCCTATTGCTACCCACGCATCTGCACCGGTTGTTGCTGCTACCAAAACACCTTCGTCTTCTGCATCGCCACCGCCGGCAACTGCGGCGCCGGTATTTCAGACGGTCGAAACCACACCTGTGCCGGCGAAGCCGTCGTCAGCGCCGGTACCGGCACATGCGAGTTCGGCGGCTCCAGTTTCCGTGGCGGCCGTGCATCCCGCGCCACCGACGCCACATAACACCGTGGCGCCGGCTGCTGCTCCAAGCAATCCATCGCCACCTGCAGTTGTCGCGCCGTCCCAGCCGGTTGCGACAACTACCGGCGGCGGCACGCGCAGCGCAGGCGGTGTGAAGTGGCGTTGGCCGGCGACCGGTCAGATCGCCGGACGCTTCCAGGCCAGCGCCGCGATTCCGGGCATCGATATCACCGGCAAAGCAGGTGATCCCGTGGTTGCGGCAGCCGATGGCACGGTCGTGTATAGCGGTAACGGCTTGGTGGGTTACGGCGAGCTGATCATCATCAAGCACAACGACAGCTTCCTTTCCGCATATGGTCATAACCGCAAGCGGTTGGTCACTGAAGGGCAGCAGGTCAAAGCAGGGCAACAGATCGCGGAAATGGGTTCGAGCGGCAGCTCACGCGATGAGCTGCAGTTCCAGATCCGCAAGGATGGTAATCCGGTGGACCCGCTCGAGTATTTGCCGTCGCGGTGATGCCGCTGTTCTCCCTCCTCGCTAAAGAGGGGGAGTTCAAGCAGCGGGAAGAATAAACGCCGCCACCACACGCCGCCCTTCGCTGGCGAGCAGATCGTAGGTACGTGCAGCGGCGGCGTTGTCCATCACTTCAATCCCCACACCTCTGCGCAGAAAGCCGGCCATGAACGCGGCCGGCGGAAACTGCTGGCGCGCACCGGTGCCGAGCAGCACCACTTCAGGCTTCAACTGCAACACCGCCGCGACATGATCGTCGCCAAGGGCTTGGGCATTGTTGACCGGCCATTGCTCAACCGCTCGTTCGGGCGAAAGCAGAAAACTGGCAGTCAACTCGCGGTCGACCACCGTAATGGCGCGTTCGGTAACACGACGGACGAACAGGTATTCGCCAGGACGGTCCAGTGAAAGATCCATGGCGGTGTTCCTCAGCGCGGCAGGGCGAGCCGCGGATCTTCCTCGTTGCGCCGGAACAGCACCACGATGTGGCCGATCTGCTGCACGTTCTCCGCGCCGGTGCCATCGATCAAGAACTGGATCTGCTCCTCGCGCTCCTCTTTGTCGCCGCCGGATAGCTTCACTTTCACGAGTTCGTGATGCGACAGCGCTAGATCCAGCTCCTTTACCACGGCCTCCGTCGCGCCTTTGGCGCCCAGCAGAATTACCGAATGGAGGTCGTGTGCGAGGCTCCGCAAATAGCGTCGCTGCGAGGGGGAAATGGCCATGCGTTCAGTCTCAAATGCACTGCAAGGGAATGTTAAAGGGTATCATGGCAGCCCCCTGTTCCCGGTCCATTTGCCGACCCATGCCTCGCAGCAAGAGTAGTTCCCGCTGGCTGCGGGAGCATTTCGATGATGTTTACGTCAAGAAGGCCCAAGCTGAAGGCCTGCGTTCGCGTGCGGTGTTCAAGCTGGAAGAGTTGATCGATCGCGATCATCTGCTGAAGCCGGGGATGCGTGTGGTCGACCTGGGCGCGGCGCCCGGTGGCTGGTCGCAGTTGGTCCGGCAGCGTCTGGGCGATAGTGGTACTGTGGTGGCGCTGGATATCCTGCCTATGCAGGGCATTGCGGGCGTCGATTTCCTGCAGGGCGACTTCCGTGAAGAATCCGTTCTGCGTGAACTGGAAGCGCGTCTGGACGGCCAGAAGGTCGATCTTGTGCTGTCGGACATGGCCCCCAATATGAGTGGTGTGGCACTGGCCGATCAGATTCGAGCGATGGATTTGGCGGAACTGGCGCTTGATTTCAGCAGACATTGGCTCAAACCAGGCGGAGCGTTTCTAATCAAGCTATTCCAGGGAACAGGCTTCGACGATTACTTGCGTACCTTGCGCGCCGAGTTCTCGCGCGTAAGTATGCGTAAACCCAAGGCCTCCCGCGCGCGTTCGCGTGAGGTATACGCGCTGGCCACCGGCTTCCGACCGGCCGGCCGGCAAACTGGCGAGACCCGCGCATGAACGAAACATGGAAAACTCTGTTGCTCTGGCTGGTGATCGCGGTGGTATTGATCACCGTGTTCCAGAGCTTCAATCCGCACGGTGGCGCCTCTTCGGATCTGCCTTACAGCAGCTTCGTGCAGAGTGTAGACAGCGGTAATGTCGCCACCGCCAACATAAGCGCCGAAAATCCGGCCACCATTACCGGCAAGCTGAAAGACGGTAGCAATTACCGCACTGTAGCCCCGGTGCTGGGCTTTTCCACCAACTCGGTGGTCAAGCAAATGCAGGACAAGAACGTCACTGTCACGCAGGATTCCGGCACCGGCTTCTCTCTGATTGGCCTGCTAGTGAATTGGTTGCCGGTGATCCTGATCGTCGGCGTATTCATCTGGTTCATGCGCCAGATGCAGCAGGGCGGGGGTGGCCGTGGTGCGATGAGCTTCGGCCGTTCGCGCGCCAAACTGCAGGGTGAAGATCAAGTCAAGGTCAATTTCAGCGACGTCGCCGGTTGCGACGAAGCCAAGGAAGAAGTGGGCGAGCTGGTTGAATTCCTGCGCGATCCGGGCAAGTTCCAGCGCCTGGGCGGCAAGATTCCGCGCGGTGTGCTGATGGTCGGTCCGCCCGGCACCGGTAAGACATTGCTCGCCAAGGCGATTGCCGGCGAGGCGAAGGTACCGTTCTTCTCGATTTCCGGTTCCGATTTCGTCGAAATGTTCGTCGGCGTAGGCGCTTCGCGCGTACGCGACATGTTCGACCAAGCCAAGAAGCATGCGCCGTGCATCATCTTCATCGACGAAATCGATGCAGTGGGCCGTCATCGTGGCGCCGGCCTCGGCGGTGGTCACGATGAGCGTGAGCAGACACTCAATCAGTTGCTGGTGGAAATGGATGGCTTCGAAGGTACCGAAGGCATCATCGTTATCGCCGCTACCAACCGTCCGGACGTGCTTGACCCAGCGTTGTTGCGTCCAGGCCGTTTCGACCGCCAGGTGGTGGTCGGCCTGCCGGACGTGAAGGGTCGCGAGCAGATCCTCAAGGTGCATCTGCGCAAGGTGCCGATTGCCAGCGACGTGGATGCGATGGTGATTGCACGTGGCACGCCGGGCTTCTCGGGTGCTGACCTCGCCAATCTCGTCAACGAGGCCGCGCTGTTTGCAGCGCGTGAAAATGCCCGCGAAGTGCGCATGACCCACATGGACAAGGCGCGCGACAAGATTCTGATGGGCACCGAGCGTCGCTCGATGGCAATGAGCGAGGACGAGAAAAAGCTCACCGCCTATCACGAAGCCGGCCACGCCATCGTTGGTCGTTTGGTACCGGAGCACGATCCGGTCTACAAGGTCACGATCATTCCCCGCGGCCGTGCGCTGGGCGTCACGATGTATCTGCCGGAAGGCGACAAGTACAGCATGAACAAGACTGCGATCGAATCGCAGCTGTGCTCGCTGTACGGCGGCCGCGTGGCAGAAGAGCTGATCTTCGGCACCGACAAAGTCACCACCGGCGCTTCCAACGACATCGAGCGCGCCACCAAGATGGCACGCAACATGGTCACCAAATGGGGCTTGTCGAACGAGCTCGGCCCGGTCACGTATGGCGAGGAAGAGGATGAAGTCTTCTTGGGCCGTTCGGTGACGCAGCACAAGAACGTCTCGAACGAAACCGCGCGCAAGATCGATGAAGTCGTGCGCGAGATCCTCGATCGCGCGTACGGACGCAGCAAGCAGTTGCTCACCGAGAACATCGAAAAGCTGCACATGATGGCTGACGCGCTGCTGCAATATGAAACCATCGACGCACGCCAGATCGACGACATCATGGCGGGCCGCATCCCGGGTCCGCCGGCAGACTGGTCCAAGACCTCGTCGATGGGGCAGTCGGTGCCGCCTCCGCCTCCGCGCGGCGATGCAGGTGCGAAGGTTGGGGATCCAGCCACGCAGAGCAGGATTTAAGTCGCTCGACATCCCAGAAAAAGCCGCCCTTTGGGGGCGGCTTTTTTATTGTGTGCGAAAAATATTTATCCGGGTGATATTGCGTGCATAATTTCACCCGGATATTATTTGGCGCCCGACAGGAGTCCGCGCATGACCATCACGCCACCATTCGCCAACTACACCAGCTTCCAGGGGCACCGACGCCTCGCTTCCGGCGCTCCGCATGTCGTTGCCTTGGCCGTGAAGCTTGCGGCCGATCACGGCAGTTCTAAGCCCATCCTGGTCTTCGACGACAGCACCGGCCGCTCTATCGATCTCGACACGCGCGGTACCGATGACGACGTCATTGCTCGCTATGGCTCTGTTGCGACTCGTCATGAAAGCGCTGCAGAAGCGGAGCCAGAAGCGCCCCGTGGCCGTGGCCGTCCCAAGTTAGGCGTAGTCGCGCGCGAAGTGACTTTGCTGCCGCGACATTGGACGTGGTTGGAGTCCCAACCGGGCGGAGCTTCCGTTACGTTGCGCAAGCTGGTGGAGGAGGCACGTCGCACCCATGGCGATCGCGACAAGGCGCGCATCGCGCAGGAGCGTGCGTATCACTTCATGTCAGCGATGACCGGTGACATGCCCGGTTTCGAAGAAGCTACACGCGCTTTGTTCGCCAATGATCGCGCGAAGTTTGACGAGTTAATCGCAGAGTGGCCCATTGATGTGCGCGATTACGCAACACGTCTGGCATTCGACGAATGAAAGGACGTCGTTCATGACGAACTATATGGAGCCGACGTGGGAAGCTGGGCGCGACTTCATGGCAAAACAGCTGCAAGGCAGCGTTGTGATGCTCAATCTGTTGCGCTTTCGTGCGGCGGCCGATTATTCCGCTACGCCGGATTTAGCACCTGACGAAGCGATCAGCGGCGCTGAAGCTTTTTGGCGCTATATCGAACACACTTTGCCATATTTGCGTGAAAGCGGCGGTGAAGTGCTGTTTCTCGGTAATGGTGGAAATTTCCTGATCGGTCCGCCAGATGAGCGATGGGACATGGTCATGCTGGTGCGGCAACAAAGCGTTGAGTCTTTCATGGCATTCGCTACGCACGAAGCTTATTTGGCCGGAATAGGGCACCGCAAGGCAGCGCTTGAAGATTCGCGTCTGCTGCCGTTGATGCCTGTCGACGTTTGAATGTTTGATACCAAAACCGAGCACCTCCATGTGCTCACTGCCACTTCATGCGCGGGGAGACGCATTCAAAGTTCATCAAAACGAATAGCGCGCGTACGCGGAGGGCCGCCGTGCGCGACACCGTCAGTACACGTGCAGATTTCCCCGGTTGCGTTGAATGTTAATCGACAGTCCACTGCAAGCAGGCTTTAGCATGTGCGAGCGCGTGCGGCTCGTCTTGAACATTTGCGGCATGGCAGCTGAACATTTCGGCACAAGCTTCGACAAGCTGAAAAGCATCGGTGTCTAGAAAAGCTTGAGAGCCTTGCGTGCGGAATTCGGCATAATAGATGTGTTGCTTCGCAACAGTCGAATGCAAGGGCACTTGCGCGTATATGCAAGATACTGCTTAAGATGCAGCACCGGACAACGATGCGTGTGTCCGAACGTTGCCATCCACTTGCCAGTTTGCATCTTTGTCGCCATGAAGATTTCTGCCGAAGAGTTGGAGCCCTTGTTTGACGTTTTGCCGGATGTCGTGTTTTTCGTGAAAGACACGGAAGGGCGATACACGCATGCGAATCTCACCTTGGTGCGTCGTCTCGGTCTTAAGCAGCGCAGCGAGGTCATCGGTAAGGACGTGACTGAGCTTTTTCCAAGCGCGATGGGCGGTTCTTACGCGGCCCAGGATCAGCGAGTGTTGATGGGAGAAGTGATCGAAAACCAACTCGAAGTGCACATGTTCGCCAACCGCGCGTCGGGATGGTGTCTCACCTGTAAACGACCGTTGCTTATACGAGGCAAGATCAGTGGCGTGATCGGCGTTTCACGCGACCTCGGGATGCCGGACGGGCGTCACCCCATCTACGATCGTCTAAAGCGCGTGCTGACTTACATGCAGGAGCATTACGGCGACGCCATCCGCATCCCTATGCTGGCCGAACTGGCGGAGCTCTCCGTGGCGCAGTTCGAGCGGCATTTTCGTCGTGTCTTTCAGCTCACGCCGCAGCAAGTGTTGATCAAGCTTCGTATTGAGGCAGCGATGCGCATGCTGCATACCGATGACAGCGTGGCCTCGATTGGCATCGCGTGCGGCTTCGTCGATCAGAGTGCCTTTGCTCGCCAATTCAAAGCAACGGTGGGGATGACGCCGAGTGCGTATCGTTCGTTGGTGCAGGCGCCGCAGTAGGCGCGGCTGTTTCTTAGAATGCTTGCTGTGCCCAATCGTTATACGCTGCGCAGAATTTCCAACACTTTTTCCGGCGGACGCCCTATCACGGCTTTGCCATTGGCCACCACGATGGGCCGCTCGATCAAGCGCGGATGCTTCGCCATGGTGGCGATCAACATTTCCTCGTTCAACGAGCTATCGGCGAGCCCTAGCTCGCGATATTCATCCTCACCAGTGCGCAGCAACTCACGCGCCGTGATGCCGAGTTGCGACAGGAGCGTTTTCAATGCCACAGCGCTAGGCGGCGTTTGGAGATAGTTGATGACCTCGAACGGCTTGCCGTGCTGTTCCACTAAAGCGAGCGCGCTGCGCGATTTCGAGCAGCGGCTGTTGTGATAGATGACGATCACGCGATCGCTCAGCGATTGCCGGAACGGTTGCCGCCGCCACCTTGTCCGTGCGGGCGATTGCCGCGCTGCGGGCGACCGCCGCCTGGGCGATTGCCGCCACCGCGGTTGCTGCGATTGGCGTTCCCACCGGCGTTGAAGCCGCCGTAAGGATTGCCTCCGCTGCCGCCGCCGCTACCGCCGCGACGGTTGCCATGTGCTTGTTGGCCGCCGCCACCGTGCTGCGTGCGTCCGCCCTCACGGCTCTCGCCTGCGAACCAGGTGCGTGCGGGCGGAAGTTCTTGACCAGGGCCGATGCCGCGCTTCTTCTTGTGGATTTTCTTCTTCTGGCGGTCCGGTACGGCCACGTTGCCGTTCACTTCACGATTCGGATTGGCGGGGCGGCGCTTCTTGCCGCGTGCGGGCTGGTCTTCGCGAATGCGATCGAAAGCACGCAGTTCGCGTGCTTCGTCGTGATAGCCGCCGCTCCACGCGGCTCCGCCACCTTTTTCGGGACGATATTCCACGACATTGCGCGGTGCGCGGCGCTGATGTAGCACCGGGCTAAGCGTCAGCACCGCTTGCGGAGCGCCAAGACCGGTACTCTTGCGCAGCTCCTTCACAGCTTCTTCGTTCAGCGCTTCGCAATCACCACGACGCAGCATACGCGGCAGTTCGATGCCGCCGTAACGGATGCGTTTCAAGCGACTGACTAGGAAACCTTGCGAATCCCACAGGCGGCGCACCTCGCGGTTGCGTCCTTCACGGATCACCACGCGGAACCAGCTGTGGCTGCCACCGCGGCTGATGATGGCGATTTCGTCGAAGCGGGCAGGGCCGTCTTCCAGTTCCACGCCGGCCTTGAGTTTCTCGACGATTTCATCGGGCACTTCGCCGTGCACGCGGCACAGGTATTCGCGTTCCAGGCCGCTGCGCGGATGCATCAGCGCGTTAGCGAGATCGCCATCGGTGGTCAGTAACAAGAGGCCGGTGGTGTTGATGTCCAGGCGGCCTACGGCGACCCAGCGCGCGCCTTTCAGCCGCGGCAGTTGTTCGAATACGGTGGGGCGGCCTTCGGGATCTTCGCGCGTGGTCACTACGCCTTCGGGCTTGTGGTAGACCAGCACTTCGGCATCGTCGCGGCTGTCGGTGGCGACGACGAATTGCTTGCCGTCGATTACGACGCGGTCGCCCGCGCGCACGCTGGCGCCAATGTTGGCGGGGCTGCCGTTTACTTCGACCTCGCCGGCCTGGATGCGTTGTTCCAGCATGCGGCGAGAGCCGAGTCCGGCGTTGGCGAGCACTTTGTGCAGGCGCTCTTCGATCTGTGGCGCGTTTTCGGCCGGTGCGGCGCGCTTGAGGCTCAATACGGATTTTTGCGGCGCATTCATGCGCGGTACTCCTCGGTGTCTTGCTCGGCGGTGCCGTGATCGGCATCCGCGGGGTTCGCTGCCTCGTCGGCAGTGGTGGATGGGGTTTCGACGGATGCACTCACTTCGTCAGTGGGTTCGTCGTGTTCGGATGCAACGTGTTCGGATGCAGTGTGTTGCGGATGGGACGACGGCTCGGACATTTCTTCGCCTTCGTCCGAAGGTGGTTCGTGGATAGGTGTTTCAGCATGTGCCGCATCGGCAGTTTTTTCGTTGGCGTGCGGCTCGCCATGTTCCGTGTTGGCGACTTCGTCGGCATGTGTTTCGGCATGCGCAGCGTTAGTGTTTTCTTCTTCGGCGAGGGCTTCGTGCGTTGCCGTTTCGTTCTCGGCTTCTTCAGCGTCCGGATCGATAGGTAGATTACGTACCGGCCTGGGCGGGAAAGAATCGTCGTCCAGCCGTAGCTGCGGATCTTCCATGTCGCGGATTTCGGAGAGCGGGGGCAGCTCGTCCAGCGATTTCAGATTGAAGTAATCGAGGAAGGCGCGAGTAGTGCCGAACAGTGCGGGCTTGCCGGGTACATCGCGATGGCCGACGACGCGGACCCATTCGCGTTCCTCCAACGTCTTGATGATGTTGGAGGACACCACCACGCCGCGGATCTGTTCGATTTCAGGTCGGGTGATCGGCTGGCGGTAGGCGATCAGCGCCAGCGTTTCCAACAAGGCGCGCGAGTAGCGGCTGGGTTTTTCCGTCCACATGCGGGAGATCCACGGGTGGACATCCTGGCGCACCTGATAGCGGAAACCGGAAGCGACTTCCTTCAATTCCACGCCGCGGCCCCGGCAATCTTCCGCCAACGCTTCGAGCGCCATGGCGATCTGCGCGCGGTCGACCTCGTCTTCCTCCACGAATAGCTCACCCAGTTGCGCCACACTCAGTGGCTGGCTGGCAGCCATGAGGGCGGCTTCGATAATCGGTTTGAGTTGCTCGATCTGCATAGCCTTAGGATCGGGTATCCATGCGGTTGCGTTGCTTGTAGGGCTGCGCGTTATTCGCCGCCAGAAGCGACATGGGGTTCTTCGAACACATCGTCGCCGCCGACGTCCTCCACCACGGCGGATTCCCCGCCAGGGGCGGCGTTGGCCTTGACGTAGATCGGCGCCAACGGTTCTTCCTGCACGATGCTGATCAGGAATTCCTTGGCCAGCTCCAGCATGGCAAGGAAGGTGACCACCACGCCCAGGCGTCCTTCACTTGCGTCGAACAGCGACTCAAAGCGATGGAACTGGGTGTCGTCAAGCCGGCTGAGCAACTCACCCATGCGTTGGCGCACACTCAACGCCTCGCGTTTGATGGCGTGATGCCCGAACAGTTCGGCCCGGTGCAGCACGTCCTTCAGGGCCAGCAGCATTTCCTTCAGATCCAGCGGCGGCGGCAGCTTGATCACGTTGCGCTCGCCGGTATCGGCCTGCGCCACCACCGTGTCGCGCTCCAGGCGAGGCAAGGTGTCGATATCCTCTGCCGCCTTCTTGAAGCGCTCGTATTCCTGTAAGCGGCGCACCAGTTCGGCACGGGGATCTTCCTCTACCCCTTCTTCTGTCGGCGGCCGCGGTAGCAGCAACCGGGATTTGATCTCGGCCAGGATCGCCGCCATCAAAAGATATTCGGCGGCCAGTTCCAGGCGCATCACATCCTGCATCATCTCGATGTATTCCATGTATTGCCGGGTGATCTCGGCAATCGGAATATCGAGAATGTCCAGGTTCTGCCGGCGAATCAGGTACAGCAGAAGATCCAACGGTCCTTCGAATGCCTCCAGGAAGACTTCCAGGGCATCCGGAGGAATATACAAATCCTGCGGCATCTGCAGGATAGGTTCGCCACGCACGACCGCCAGCGGCATTTCCTGCTGCTGCGGAACTCCGGCGAACGCATTTTGCGTTGCTTCAACTGGCTGAGACTCGGTTGGCTCAGTGCTCATCAATGCATGTCATTGGCCCGCCCTAAAGTGGGCCGGCGTTCGTTCTGTTGACGACTCAGAACCCTTTATTCCCCCGATACATGGAAGATAAGGATTCATGCCTGAAATGCCCTGTTACTTGGGGACATTCCGATAAAGCCAATCTGCACGATGCTCAGTCGAGCGTGCGGTTTCCCGCGATTGCTGACCCTGATGAATCCACATGCGTGGTTCGTATCAGGCTGGCGGTCGCCGGGCGCCGGGTCGGTAAAGATACGATCAGGCAGGAACCCACGTGACGCCGCTAGCGTCGCCCGCGATGCGTAAAAGGTCGACTGAGTACATCGGGTGAAGGCCATTCCAACCGGGGTTCCCGGCGCCCATCCATGCATGGCTCCACGCTCGGGTTACAGATTAACGGCACTGCTGTGGCATGTCCAGCGAAGGCTTCAGGCGCGGTAGCGGGTTGTCAAGAAAGCGCTGACCACAGTGTCGGACAATGAAAACGTCGACAGGCACAGAATGCTGGCCTGAACCGCCATTGTTCGAGCTACGGCAGCATGTGACCCTTTGCGTCTGCGGTGGTATGCCTCAGCGCTAAAAACAGACGCCATCGTGTGCTGAAACATAGCTGTAGCAGTGGCATGTGCCTTGCTTCATCATATGCGCACCTCAGGGGGGAGCCGGCAGGAATGCGCCGGTGCGACGGCGTCGCGTCAATGAGGCGTTGAGCGGGTAGGAGCTAAAAGCATGAATACAAAACGTGACGAAGCCGTGGATGCAGAAGGCAAGGACCATCTGCGCCCTGCGCGTATGCGCATCAAGACCACGGTCTTGATGAGCCATGGCGACGAATCGCATCCCACCGACCTGATCGATATCTCGGCGACGGGCGCCTTGGTGTTGCGTCCGAATGAATGGTTCGGCAACCCGGGGGAGAGCTGGGTGCTGGATATGATTTTCGGCGACGATCTGCACATCCACCTCGAAGCCAAGGTGGCGCGCGTATCGGAACGGCATATCGGTTTTGCCTATACGCGCATTCCGGAAGACAAGCAGGTGCCGCTGTGGAATCTGCTGGGTGGTTATGCCGATATTCTGGAGATGTGGCACGACCAGTAACTGCTTTTCATTTCGGCGAAATGAAAAAAGCACAACCTCGGGTTGTGCTTTTTTTGCTTTACCCCGACCCTCGCATCGGAGGGTAGAAGGGTTAGCCCGCTACTGCCGGTTGCTTCTTCTCGTCGCGCAACTCACGCCTCAGGATTTTGCCCACATTGCTCTTGGGCAGTGCATCGCGGAACTCGATGGTCTTCGGGCGCTTATAGCCGGTGAAGTTTTCGCGGCAGAACCCCTTGAGCTGATCCACCGTGAGGTTAGGATCTTTGCGCACCACGAACAACTTCACCGCCTCGCCCGAGTGTTCGTCAGGCACGCCGATGGCGGCGACCTCGGCCACGCCTGGGTGCTTCATCACCGTATCCTCGATCTCGTTCGGATACACGTTGAAGCCGGACACCAAGATCATGTCCTTCTTGCGGTCGACGATGTACACGTATCCATTCGCATCCATCTTGGCGATGTCGCCGGTGTGCAGCCAACGGTCGTCAGTGAGTACTTTGGCGGTCTCATCGGGGCGCTTCCAATAGCCCTTCATCACCTGTGGGCCGTGCACCATCAACTCGCCCACTTCGCCGATCGGCAAAGGTTGGTTGTCCTCGGACCAGATTGCGATGTCCGTAGAAGAAATCGGCAGACCGATCGAGCCGTTGTATTCCTTCAGATCCAGCGGATTGATGCACGCCGCCGGTGACGTCTCAGTCAGTCCGTAAGCTTCGGCCAGCGTGCAGCCGGTGACTTTTTTCCAGCGCTCAGCCACAGCGCGTTGCACGGCCATTCCGCCGCCCAGACTTAGATGCAGATTGGAAAAATCGACACTTTCGAAGCCGGGCGTATTGAGCAGGCCATTGAACAGCGTGTTGACGCCAGTAATCACCGAGAAGTGCGAGTTACGCAGCTCCTTCACGAAGGCAGGCATGTCGCGCGGATTGGTGATGAGAACGTTCAAGCCGCCCAGCCGCAGAAACACCAGGCCGTTCGCCGTGAGCGAAAAGATGTGATACAGCGGCAGCGCGGTGATTACGATTTCGCGTTCTTTCGTGAGATTTGCGCCGATCCATGCACCAGCCTGCAGCATGTTCGCCACCATGTTGCCATGCGTGAGCATGGCACCCTTGGCCACACCGGTGGTGCCGCCGGTGTATTGCAGGAAGGCGATGTCGTCGTGCGTGACCGAAGGCTTCGGTGCTTCATGTTTTGCACCGACAGCCAGCGCATCCTTGAAGCGCAATGCCTTGGGCAGCGAGTACGGCGGCACCATCTTCTTCAGGTGCTTGAGCACGAAGTTGATCACTAAGCCCTTGGCGCCGAGCAGGTCGCCGATGCCGGTGGTCACGATGTGCTTGATCTGCGTTTCGGCGGCGATCTGCTGCAAGGTGGCTGCGAAGTTATCCAATACTACGATCGCGACGGCACCCGAATCTTCCAATTGATGCTTGAGTTCGCGCGCCGTGTACATGGGATTGGTGTTGACCACTACCATGCCGGCACGCAGTGCGCCGAACAGAGCAATCGGATACTGCAGAATATTCGGCAGCATGATCGCAACGCGGTCACCCTTGCTGAGCTTCAATTCCCCGGTAAGGTAAGCGGCGAATTGCCGGCTCAGCGCGTCGATCTCGCGGTAGGTCAGCCGTTTGCCGAAGCTGGAGAAGGCGTCGCGATCGCGGTATGCGTCAAAAGCTTCTTCCAATACCGCCACTACCGACGCGTACTGGTTGATGTCGATGTCTGCAGGTACGCCATCCGGATAGTTATTCAGCCACGGACGCTGATTACTCATGTTCGATCCCAAGCTCCTCAAATACATACCGTTGGTGGCGACCGCGCGCATCGTGCATCATGCGGGCGAAGCATTGGAGCATACGCCGGCGTACAGCGGCAAGCCGCGTCGCAGCGAGTGCTCCTGGGGGAAAGCTGCCGGACAATCGACCATGAAATATCTGTACCGTTTTGCGTTTCTGGCCCTGTTGATGCTGGCGGCGACCGGGTGTCGTCGCGCACCCGATGAGGTGCTGATCCGCCAGGCCATCAACAGGGCAACCCAGGCTACCGAGCAGGTCGATGCTTCCGCGGCGGTTGCTTCGTTGACCGATGATTTCGACGGCAACGGCGGCACTATGACTCGCCAGGACATCGCCAACCTGCTACGCGCAGCGAAGTTTCGTGGCGAAACACTCCATGCTGTGCTCGGGCCAGTCGATGTGCAGCCGCGCGGCGAGCGCTATGTGGCTAGCTTCACCATCACGCTGACCAGTGGCGGGAAGTTGTTTCCTTCGGAGTTGGGCGTCTACAAGGTGGAGACCGCGTGGCGCAGGGAAGGGCACGATTGGCGGTGCTTCAGCGCCACGTGGACACAGCAGATTTGAGCGAATAACGCCCCCCTCCCTTCGGGAGGGGGGCGTATATCATTACGCGGCTTTCTTGCTGGCCAACTGCCGCAATACGTACTGCAAGATGCCACCATGCCGGAAGAATTCTCGTTCCTTCGGCGTAAGCAGCAGCACCTTCACAGTAAAGGTCTTCTCACCCTTATCGCTCCTGGCCACCACCTTCGCTTCCTTCGAATCGCCGTCCTTGAGGCCGGTGATTTCGAACGTCTCCTTGCCGGTAAGGCCGAGCGACTTGGCATTTTCGCCATCCTTGAACTGTAAGGGCAGTACGCCCATGCCAACCAAGTTGGAGCGGTGGATACGCTCAAAGCTTTCCGCGAGCACGGCTTTCACGCCGAGCAGCAGCGTGCCCTTGGCCGCCCAGTCGCGTGAAGAGCCGGTGCCGTATTCCTTGCCGGCGATAACGATCAGCGGCGTCTTGTCGGCTTTGTATTTCATCGCCGCATCGTAGATAGCCATCTGTTCGCCGTTCGGCACGTACAAGGTGTAGCCGCCTTCCACGCCATCCAGCATCAAGTTCTTGATACGGATATTGGCGAAGGTGCCGCGCACCATCACATCATCATTGCCCCGACGTGAGCCGTAGGAATTGAAATCCTTCGGCTCAACACCTTTGGAAATCAAGAAGCGACCGGCAGGGCTGTCTTTCTTGATGGAGCCCGCAGGCGAGATGTGGTCGGTAGTGATGGAATCACCGAACAAACCGACTACGCGCGCGCCATGGATATCTTCGATCTTGCCGGTCTCCATCGTCATGCCTTCGAAGTAAGGCGGGTTCTTGATGTAAGTGGATTGGCTCCACTTATAGACCGAACCTTCTGGCGAAGCGATGCTGTTCCAGCGGCTATCGCCCTTGAATACGTCGGCATAGTTCTTGGTGAACATCTCGGGGCTGACTGCCCCAGCCATCAAATCAGAGATTTCCTTATTGCTCGGCCAGATGTCTTTCAAGTACACAGGTTTGCCGTCGCTGCCGATGCCGAGTGGATCACTCGACAAATTCACATCCAGCGAACCGGCCAATGCATAAGCAACCACAAGCGGCGGCGACGCCAGATAGTTCATCTTCACTTCCGGATGTACGCGGCCTTCGAAGTTGCGGTTGCCGGACAGCACAGACGCTACGGCAAGATCGCCTTCACCGATGCCTTTGCTGATTTCCTGCGGCAGCGGACCAGAGTTGCCGATACACGTGGTACAGCCGTAGCCGACCAGATAGAAGCCGACCTTCTCCAGTTCCTTCAGCAGATCGGTTTTTTTCAGATAATCCGTAACGACCAGCGAACCGGGCGCCAGCGAGGTCTTCACCCACGGCTTTGCCTTCAGACCTTTCGCTGCGGCTTTCTTGGCGAGCAACCCTGCACCCAACATCACCGCCGGATTAGATGTATTGGTGCATGAGGTGATCGCTGCGATCACTACTGCGCCATCCTGCAGATGGAAATTTTCCCCATTCATCGATACATGCGGGCCTTTCGCCAGCGCGCTGGCATCGTGACCCACCGCGGTGCCGCCACCTTCGCCAGCCAGGCGCGCTTCGGCGCGTGCGTCGCCGCCGTTCTTGCGGTTGGCAGTCAGTGCGGCGAGGCTGTCGCGATAGCTCTTTTTCACGTCTTCGAGCAACACGCGATCCTGCGGACGCTTGGGGCCGGCCATCGAGGGTTTTACATCGGCAAGATGGAGTTCCAAGGTGGCTGAGAATTGCGCATGCGGTGTGTTCTCGTCATGCCACAAGCCTTGCGCTTGTGCGTAAGCTTTGACCAGCGCGATCTGATCTTCGCTACGACCTGACAGGTGCAGATAATTCAGCGCCTCCTGGTCGATCGGGAAGATGCCACAAGTCGCGCCATATTCCGGCGCCATGTTGCCGATGGTGGCGCGATCGGCGAGCGGGAGATGCTTCAGGCCTTCACCGAAAAATTCCACGAACTTGCCGACTACACCGAGCTTGCGCAGCATTTGGGTGACAGTGAGCACCAGGTCGGTGGCGGTTACACCCTCGGGCAGCTTGCCGGTGAGTTTGAAGCCAACGACCTGCGGGATCAGCATCGAGGACGGCTGCCCAAGCATCGCCGCTTCTGCTTCGATCCCGCCCACGCCCCAGCCGAGCACGCCCAGGCCATTGACCATGGTGGTGTGCGAATCGGTGCCGAATACGGTGTCGGGATACGCCCAGTCGGCGCCATCTTTCTTGCCGGTGAACACCACGCGGGCGAGGTGTTCCAGATTCACCTGATGCACGATGCCGGTGCGAGGCGGCACCACTTTGAAATTGTTGAACGCTTTCTGGCCCCAGCGCAGGAACGAGTAACGCTCATGATTGCGCTCGAACTCGATTTCGACGTTCTTCTCTAATGCGGATGGTGAACCGAAGGCGTCGACCTGCACGGAATGATCGATCACCAGTTCCGCGGGCGCGAGCGGGTTGATCTGGTTCGCGTCACCGCCGAGCTTTACCACCGCATCGCGCATTGCGGCGAGGTCCACCACGCAGGGCACGCCGGTGAAATCCTGCAGCACTACGCGTGCGGGCATGAAAGAAATTTCCGTATCCGGTTCGGCCTTGGGATCCCACTTGGCGACCGCTTCGATTTCTTTCTTGGTGATGTTGACGCCGTCCTCGTGGCGCAACAGGTTTTCCAACAGGATCTTCATCGAGTAGGGCAAATGCTTCAGATCGAACTGCTGGCCGAGCTTGGTGAGGCTGGCGATCTGATACGAGCTGCCGTTGACATTGAGGGTGTCGCGGGTGGCGAATGAATCCAGCATGGGGATAGCTCCTGTTGCTTGAAGTCTGGCGGGCGCACGCGGCGCAGCATGGGGATGCTAGAGCAGCGAGCGTTAGGGGAATTGCAAAGGACTGGCGTTCCGGCTTGAGGATGTCGCGAAGTTTGGGCCAAACCGCCAGCCGCGCAAGCCACTTTTGAGCGATTCAGACACGATCACATTGCAAGATTTCGAACGCTGGCGGAAACAGCTTGTCGTTGCTGCGGTTTCGGGACGGCTGGCAAAATACGCGCTTATCTACTCCCTCTGCCTCCAAGGGGGAGTGTTCGCAGCCATTCCGCCATCCCCGAAGGATCCGACCGCATGCTCAACGCCTATCGCCAACATGTTGCTGAGCGCGCCGCGCTGGGCATCCCGCCGCTGCCGCTGTCGGCCCAGCAGACCGCCGGCTTGATCGAGCTGCTGAAGAACCCGCCTGCGGGCGAGGAAGCCTTCCTGGTCGATCTGATCACGAATCGCGTGCCGGCCGGTGTGGACGATGCGGCCAAGGTCAAGGCGTCCTACCTCGCCGCCGTGGCGTTCGGTACCGAGAAGTGCTCGCTGATCAGCCGCGAGAAAGCGACGGAATTGCTGGGTACCATGCTCGGTGGCTACAACATCCATCCACTGATCGAGCTGCTCGATGACGCGCAGGTTGGCGGTATTGCAGGCGAGGCGCTGAAGAAAACCCTGCTGATGTTCGACGCCTTCCACGACGTGAAGGAGAAGGCGGACAAGGGCAATGCCAACGCGAAGTCCGTGCTGCAGAGCTGGGCAGATGCGGAGTGGTTCACCAGCCGTCCGGCTGTGCCCGAGAGCCTCACCATCACCGTGTTCAAAGTACCGGGCGAAACCAATACCGACGATCTGTCGCCGGCGCCCGATGCCACTACGCGCCCGGACATTCCGCTGCACGGGCTCGCCATGTTGAAAAACAAGCGCGACGGTGCGCCGTTCCTGCCGGAAGAAGACGGCAAGCGCGGCCCGATCCAGTTGATCCAGGATCTGAAGCAGAAGGGGCATCTGGTCGCTTACGTGGGTGATGTGGTCGGTACTGGCTCCAGCCGCAAGTCGGCCACCAACTCCGTGCTGTGGTGGACCGGCGAAGATATTCCCTTCATTCCGAACAAGCGCTTCGGCGGCGTGTGCCTGGGTAGCAAGATCGCGCCGATCTTCTACAACACGATGGAAGACGCCGGCGCCCTGCCGATCGAGTTGGACGTTTCCGGCATGGACATGGGCGATGTGGTCGAGCTGCGTCCGTATGAAGGCAAGGCACTGAAGAATGGCCAGGTGATTGCCGAATTCCAGGTGAAGTCCGACGTGCTGTTCGACGAAGTGCGTGCCGGCGGCCGCATTCCGCTGATCATCGGCCGTGGCCTCACCGCCAAGGCGCGCGAAGCGCTTGGTTTGGCGCCGTCCACGCTGTTCCGCCTGCCGCAGAACCCGGCTGATACCGGCAAGGGCTACACGTTGGCGCAGAAGATGGTTGGCCGCGCTTGTGGTCTGCCGGAAGGCAAGGGCGTGCGTCCGGGCACCTATTGCGAGCCGAAGATGACCTCCGTCGGTTCGCAGGACACCACCGGCCCGATGACGCGCGATGAACTGAAGGATTTGGCCTGCCTTGGCTTCTCTGCCGATCTGGTGATGCAGTCGTTCTGCCACACCGCCGCTTATCCGAAGCCCGTGGACGTCAAGACGCATCACGATCTGCCGGCTTTCATCTCCACTCGTGGCGGCATCAGCCTGCGTCCGGGCGACGGTGTGATCCATTCCTGGCTCAACCGCATGCTGCTGCCTGACACCGTTGGTACCGGCGGTGACAGCCACACGCGTTTCCCAATCGGCATTTCGTTTCCGGCCGGTTCCGGTTTGGTCGCATTCGCCGCAGCAACGGGCGTGATGCCGCTGGACATGCCGGAATCCGTGCTGGTGCGCTTCAAGGGTGAACTGCAGCCGGGTGTGACACTGCGCGATCTGGTCAACGCGATTCCGCTGTATGGGATCAAGCAGGGTTTGCTCACCGTTGCCAAGCAGGGCAAGAAGAACATCTTCTCTGGCCGCATTCTGGAAATCGAAGGCCTGCCGAATCTGAAGGTGGAGCAGGCGTTCGAGCTTTCCGACGCTTCGGCAGAACGCTCGGCCGCCGGCTGCACGGTGAAGCTCAATAAGGAACCGATCATCGAATACTTGAACAGCAACATTACGTTGCTGAAGTACATGATCGCGCAGGGCTACCAGGATGCCCGCAGCCTGCAGCGCCGTATCAAGGCGATGGAGGCATGGCTGGCAAATCCGCAGCTACTGGACGCCGACAAGGATGCCGAATATGCCGCCGTGATCGAGATCGACCTCAACGACATCCACGAGCCGATCGTGGCGCGCCCGAACGATCCGGATGACGTCAAGACGCTGTCTGATGTGGCTGGCGCCAAGATCGACGAAGTGTTCATCGGTTCGTGCATGACCAACATCGGCCATTTCCGTGCAGCGTCGAAGCTGCTGGAAGGCAAGCGCGACATTCCCACGCGCTTGTGGGTGGCTCCGCCGACCAAGATGGACCAGAAGCAGCTCACCGAGGAAGGCCATTACGGCGTGCTCGGCACGGCCGGTGCGCGCATGGAAATGCCGGGCTGCTCGTTGTGCATGGGCAACCAGGCGCAGGCACGGGAGGGCGCCACGGTGTTCTCCACCTCCACCCGCAACTTCCCGAACCGTCTGGGCAAGAACACCAACGTGTACCTGGGTTCCGCGGAACTCGCGGCGATCTGCTCTCGCCTAGGCCGCATCCCGACCCAGGAGGAATACCTGGCCGATATCGGTGTGATCAACGCGAATGGCGAAAAGATCTATCGCTACATGAACTTCGATCAGATCGCTGATTTCAAGGAAGTGGCAGATACGGTCACGGCGTAAACCGCGAACCATCCCTTCTTCCAGAGAAGGGCAGATACGGAGCCCGGCCAAGTGCCGGGCTTCGTCGTTTATGCTTTGCGTGACGTACTTGGGGCCACAGGATGATCTCCACCCACCTTTCGGCAGTTTCCTTGCGCGACCTGATCCTTGTGCAGGCCGTGCATCGTCACGGCAGTTTCAACAGCGCAGCGCGTGCCATGCATATCAGCGCATCCGGTCTTTCGCATCAGGTGCAGAAAGTGGAGCAGGCGCTCGGTGCCCCGTTGTTCGAGCGCGGTGGACGACGTGTTGTGCCGACGGCTGGCGGGCAGCGTTTGCTGGAACAGATCGATGCAGTATTGCTGGCTGCGGAACATTTGCAGCAAGCGGCACGTGCCGGTGACACGGCATTCGGTGGCGAATTGCGGTTGGGTGTGTTGGCGACATTGGGGCCCTATCTGTTGCCGCATTTGATCGAACCCTTTCCGCAGCATTTTCCCGGGGCGCGCCTGAGCTTGTCGGAAGGCAAGCCGCGCGGATTGCTGCGCCGATTGCATGAAGGGGAGCTGGATGCCGTGCTTGCACCGCCGGCATCATCATTGAGCGGCATCGAAATGTGCCCGCTGTTCTTTGAGCCCTGGGAAGTGTTGTTGCGCGCCGACCATCCGTTGGCCGGCAAGCGCACCATTGCGATGGATCAGCTCGATACCCGCCAGGCGATTTTGATGGCGGAAAGCCATGCCGATGGCGAAGGCTATGTACAAGACGTCAGCTTGGAGAGTCTCGCCGCACTAGTAACGCTGCGCGGCGGACATGCACTCGTACCGGCGCTTGCACATGATCGTCTGGCATCGATGCCGGACATCGTGGTATCGAAGATCAAGGGTGATGCGCCAGGGCGAGAGATTGCGTTGTATTGGCGCGAGGCATCGCCATGGCATGGGGATCTGCAGGCTTTCGCAGAACTCCTGCGCAAGCTCGCGAAGCAGCGGCCTGGCTTGCGTCTCATCGAAGCGGCGTAGGTTGGGCTAGCGCCGCGTAACCCGACGCAATCGAGGCGGTGTTGTTGGGGTACGCTGCGCTGACTCAGACTACAGAGTTGTACCTGTCAACAATCCTCGCGCCAACATGGTGCATTGTCGGCGATGCAGCAGCAGTTGCCACTGACGTCCACCGATCTGCCTCCATAACACGGCCGAACGTACCGCTGCCAACAGGCTTGCGCGTACCCGTTCGACCAAGGCAGGTTGCTGCAACCATTGCGGATTGCCGGTAACCATCACGCGCGGCCGTAGTGTCGACAGAGTGGTCGCATACAACTCGGCCAGGCGGCTGTAGACCTGCGGCGAATTCAACCCGAAATGATCCACTTGCCGCTTGGTTGAAACGATGCCTTGCTGCAACTGTTCGAGCAGGTCCTTGCGATGGGCCAGGCTACGTTCCAGGCGCATCACGGTGACCACCATGCGAGTAATCGCCATGTCGCGGCCGTTTTCATCCAGTTGACCGATCAGCGTGCGAAGTCCCAGGCGAATGCCTGATACGTTGCCGTACACCCCTACCACCGACGGCGAATCGATGCGGAACACGCTGGCCAGACTGGCGTCGAATGCGAGATCGTCGCAGCGCCCTTCATTGGCGATCTGATGTGCCAAGGCGGAAGCCTGAAACAACCCGGCCAACGCCAGCACCCGTTCCTCGTTGATGGCGAAAGCTTTAAACACGCTGCGGCATATCCTCTGCAGTTGAATGGGCCAGACCACCGTACACGGCGTCCGTCGCGGCGATCACCGCACCGCCCAGGCATTCGTCGCCGGCATAGAACACCACCGACTGACCGGGTGTGACGGCACGCTGCGGCTCGTCGAACCGGACTTCCAACCCGTCATGATGCACTGACACCACGCAGGACTGATCGTGCTGTCGGTAACGGGTTTTGGCCGTACAACGAAATTCTTTGGTCAGCGGCGCACCTGCCACCCAGGTGGGCGTTTCGGTGGTCAATCGCTGAGAGAGCAGCCACTCGTTCTCGCCGCCTTGGGCGACATAGAGCACATTGCGGGCGACATCCTTGCCGACCACGTACCAGGGTTCGCCGCCGGCATTTTGACGCCCACCGATCCCTAAGCCGTTACGCTGGCCCAGGGTGTAATACATCACGCCCTGGTGCTCGCCGATAAGGCGGCCGTCCGGGCTGCGCATTTCACCGGGGCGGGCAGGGATGTATTGGGTCAGAAACTGACGGAAATCGCGCTTGCCGATAAAGCAGATGCCGGTGGAGTCTTTCTTGGCATGCGTGGGCAGGTTCGCCTGGCGCGCCATGTCGCGCACCTGGGATTTCTCGATTTCGCCCACTGGAAACAACGTGGCAGCCAGTTGCTGCTGACCGAGCGCGTGCAAGAAATAAGTCTGGTCCTTGCCCGCATCGACTGCGCGCAGCAGACGATAGCGGCCGTCTAGGCAGTCCACGCGGGCGTAATGCCCGGTCGCAATTTTTTCCGCACCAAGCGTACGAGCTTCATCCAGGAACGTCTTGAATTTTATTTCACGGTTGCAGAGCACGTCCGGGTTGGGCGTACGTCCGGCGCGATATTCGGCCAGGAAATGCTCAAACACGCCATCCCAGTACTCGGCCGCGAAGTTGCGGGCGTGGAAGGGAATGTCGAGGCGGCCGCAGACGGCTACGGCGTCCTTGCGATCCTGGTCGGCGGTGCAAGGGCCGTTGCGATCGTCTTCCTCCCAGTTCTGCATGAAGAGGCCTTCCACTTCATAACCGGCACCAGCCCGTTGCAACAGGAGTGCGGCGACGGAAGAATCGACGCCTCCGGAAATGCCTAGCATCACTTTCATGACGCGTCACCGGGCATCAGGCTGGTGACCGAGGACAGTGGTAGCCGTTGGCCGGCGAGCCATTCGTCGATGCTCATCAGCACCATCGGGCTGCGCAAACGATCGCCCAGCGCCACGATTTCGCTGCGCGTCAGCCACAGCGCTTTGCGGATGCCGGCATCGAGCGGTTGTTGAGGATCGTGACTCAAAGGCTTGGCGGCAAAGCTGAAACGCACGATGACCTGGCCATGTTCCTTGCTGCGCCACTGATGCACGCCGATCAAATGGGTCAGCGCCACGGTCCAGCCGGTTTCTTCACGCGTCTCGCGCACGGCAGCCTGTTGCAGGCTTTCGAAGTCGTCCAGATGGCCCGCAGGCTGGTTGTAGGCCACGTAGCCGTTGACCTCCTCTTCAACCATCAAGTAGCGGTCGCGGTCTGTTACAACGCACGCCACTGTCACATGCGGACGCCACACGTCATGGCTGGAGTTGTCGGATGTTGTCATCTTGAGGTCAACGAGCCCTGGGGAGGGGCACTGGAAATGGCGTTATTGTGCCATTACCTCAAGCGTACCCGCCGGGTAGCAAAATAATCCCCAGGCGTATACTGAACTCGAACAGGCCGAATCCACTTTTAAGAGCATGGCGAACGAATCCGATCAAGAACACGGCAGTGGGCATGGGCTCACAGTAGAAGTGTCAAAACCTGAGGTGGCGCGACCGCCGCTGTTTCAGGTGTTGCTGCTGAACGACGATTTCACACCGATGGACTTCGTGGTCGAGGTGCTGCGTATGTTCTTTGGCATGGACCAGGAGAAAGCCGTACAGATCATGTTGCACGTACACACGCGCGGTAAAGGTGTGTGCGGGGTGTTCACGCGTGAAGTGGCCGAAACCAAGGTCACCCAGGTGAACGAGTATTCACGTGCCAACCAGCATCCTCTGTTGTGCACGATGGAAAAGGTTTGAGGCTTTGTTCAAATTTTCGCCAAGAAAGCGCTCGCGCGAAGATATTGATCAGGCCTTTTTGGCCCCCATCTTGCATCTATCGCGGTGAACCCGCCCAACATTAGCAGTGGAGTAGGTCCGGATGTTCAGCAAGGATCTCGAAGTCACCATCGGCCAGTGCTACAAGCAGGCCCGTGAGCAGCGCCACGAATTCATGACCGTGGAGCACCTGCTGCTCGCCCTAACGGAAAACCAGTCGGCCCTGGGCGCCTTGCGCGCTTGTGGTGCAGATCTTCCGCGATTGACCCATGAGTTGGAAAAGATCATCGCCGAGACCGTGCCGGTACTGCCGCACGGCGACGAACGCGACACGCAGCCCACGCTGGGCTTCCAGCGCGTGCTGCAGCGGGCGGTGTATCACGTGCAGTCCTCCGGTCGTAAAGAGGTCACCGGCGCCAATGTGCTGGTGGCGATCTTCGGCGAAAAGGACTCCCACGCGGTGTATTTCCTGCATCAGCAGGAGATCACGCGCCTGGACGTGGTCAATTACATCTCGCACGGCATCGCCAAGATCGGCGACGAGCCTTCCAGTGGCATCTCCGGCAGCGAGCGTGAATCCGAGGAAGGCGGCGAGGGCAAGGGCAACCCGCTCAGCGAGTACGCCACCAACCTCAACGAACTGGCGCTGGAAGGCAAGATCGACCCGCTGATCGGTCGCCAGGACGAAATCGAACGCACCATTCAGGTGCTATGCCGCCGCCGCAAGAACAACCCGCTCTATGTCGGCGAGGCTGGCGTGGGCAAGACTGCCCTGGCCGAAGGTCTGGCCAAGCGCATCGTCGACGGTGAAGTGCCCGAGGTATTGGAAAACGCCACGATCTGGGCACTGGACCTAGGCGCGTTGGTGGCCGGCACCAAGTACCGTGGCGATTTCGAAAAGCGCCTGAAAGCTGTCATCGGCCAGCTGAAGAAGCAGGCCGGCGCGATTCTCTTCATTGACGAGATTCACACCATTATCGGCGCCGGTTCTGCCTCGGGCGGCACCATGGACGCCAGCAACTTGATCAAGCCCATGCTTGCCTCGGGCGAGTTGCGCTGTATCGGTTCCACGACCTTCCAGGAATTCCGGGGCATCTTCGAAAAAGATCGCGCCTTGGCCCGTCGCTTCCAGAAGATTGACGTGGTCGAACCCAGCGTGGCCGAAAGCCTGGAAATCTTGAAAGGCCTCAAGTCGCGTTTCGAAGAACACCACAATGTCTCCTACACCGTGGAAGCGCTGAAGGCTGCGGTGGATCTGTCGGTCAAGCACATTCCCGACCGCCTGTTGCCCGACAAGGCTATCGATGTGATCGATGAGGCCGGCGCACGCCAGCGTCTGTTGCCGATCGAACAGCGCACCGGCAAGGTCGACGTGCCTGAGGTGGAATACATCGTCGCCAAGATGGCGCGCATTCCTGCCAAACAAGTGTCGGCGTCGGATCGTGACGTGCTGAAGAACCTGGAACGCAACCTCAAGATGGTGGTGTTCGGGCAGGATCCGGCAATCGAAGCGTTGGCGGCATCAATCAAGATGGCGCGTTCGGGTCTGGCCGATCCATCCAAGCCGATTGGCTGTTTCCTGCTGGCTGGTCCCACCGGCGTCGGCAAGACGGAAGTCACCAAGCAGTTGGCGATGCAGCTCGGTATCGAGATGATCCGCTTCGACATGTCCGAGTACATGGAGGCGCATTCGGTGTCGCGCCTGGTCGGTGCACCTCCAGGCTACGTCGGTTTCGATCAGGGTGGTTTGCTCACTGAAGCGGTCACCAAGCATCCGCATGCGGTACTGTTGCTGGACGAAATCGAGAAGGCACATCCGGATGTGTTCAACATCCTGCTGCAGGTGATGGATCGCGGCGTGCTCACCGACACCAACGGTCGCGAGGCAAATTTCAAGAACGTGATCGTGGTAATGACTAGCAACGCCGGCGCACAGCAGGCTTCGCGCCGCAGCATTGGCTTCGTGAAGCAGAGCCACACCACCGATGCAATGGAAGTGCTTCGCCGTACTTTTACACCGGAGTTTCGCAATCGCCTGGATGCGATCATCCAGTTCAATGCGCTGGACTTCGAGCACATCCTGCGCGTGGTCGACAAGTTCCTGATCGAACTGGAATCGCAGCTCAGCGAGAAGCACGTAACACTGGACGTCGACGCTGATGCCCGTCGCTGGCTGGCCGAGCACGGTTTCGACCCGCAGATGGGTGCTCGCCCGATGGCGCGCGTGATCCAGGAAAAGATCAAGCGCGTGCTGGCGGACGAACTGCTGTTCGGCAAGCTGGCCGAGGGCGGCAAAGTAAGTCTGAGTGTGAAGGAAGGCCAGTTGGAGGTGAGCACCGAAGCGGCCGAGCCGGTGCCCGCGACGATCTCCTGACACGGACTGCCCGCAGCAATAAAAAAGCCGCGCGAAAGCGCGGCTTTTTCCATTGGGGCACCGTCGAGCTTACTTCATGCGGTAGGTAATGCGACCCTTGGTAAGGTCATAGGGTGTCATTTCCACCTTCACCTTGTCGCCGGTGAGAATGCGGATGTAATGCTTGCGCATGCGGCCGGAGATATGGGCAATTACGACGTGGCCATTTTCCAGCTTCACTCGAAACATGGTGTTGGGTAGGGTCTCTACGACCGTACCATCCATTTCAATGACGTCGTCTTTGGCCATGCGTTCCGGGAGATGTGCGCGGACCACCATGGCCGCGTAAGCGGTCAATTATGCCACGTAATGCAGGCCGGTCAAAGAAGGGCGGCCTCGGAGGCGGAAAATGTGCGCGGGTGCTCAGCTGAAGTGCTCATCCAGCTTGCGCCGGATTTCTTGCTCGATCATGCCTTTCAGCGGCGAAAACAGCATGCCCAGCTGCGCGCTCACATGGATTTCATCGCTGCCGATGGCGATCTTGCCGCTAATGCCGGGGCGCTCGAAGCTCAGTGTGTTGTCGTTCTGCCACTGCGTCTGGACTTGGAATTTCTCCCGCATGCGCGTGGCGACCTGATCGATGACGGCATGCGCTTCAGTGGCGGACAAACGGTGCGGACGATGGATATCGATACTGGGCATGGATGCTGCTCTAATAGATCAACTGAGCATGATAAACGCAAATACTGTCGATATTTTCTGCGCATCTGCTAGAGTCGCGCCGTCACGTCGCTGGTCATTTCATGCGCATCGAGTTTCCCCATTCCACCAGGGCGGATTTCCGCTGGAGCGAGCCGCTGTTGCGCATCGGCAGCAGCTCCGATAACGACCTGGTGCTGGGGACTGGCCAAGCCGCATCGCATCATCTGCAGATAAGTCAGGACAAGCGCGGCTGGGTGCTCGATGTGTTGCCCGATGCCACTCGCATCTATGTCAACGCTCGCCCGGTACGCGAGCGCGCCATGCTACATGCGGGCGATATGCTAAGCGTGGGCGACTGCCGCATGCTGTTATGCGCGGATGAAGCACCCACCGGACGCACATCGCCAGATATGCCGGAGCAAGAGCGCTGCACCGTGGCGCTGCGTGCTGTTGCCGGACCGCTTTCGGGCCAAGTGTTTGCACTGTCCGATCGGCTGGAACTGGGGCCTCACGGTCGCGTGCCGCTGGACCTGCCTCAAGGCGAAACCGCCACGCTGATGATTTTCTGGCGTGATGGCCAGCTTCGAATGGAATCCAGCCCGCTTCCCGATGCGCGCTATCCGGCGCGAGTCAACGGCATCATCGTGCAGCAGACAGTGCTGCTGCCGAACGACCAGATCGGCATCGGCATGCATCGCTTCCTGATCGACGCGCCGGGTCTGGAGCCAGAACCGGAAATCATCCTGCCTCCGGCACCCGAGCCCTTGCCGGAAGACGCCGCTGGACCGCGTGGAGAAGTCTGGTGGTTGATTGCCACGGCGGCGGTGCTGGCCCTTGGCATTGCCTTGCTTTTGGTCCTGCACTCCTGACGCGCTTTTGCCTCTTTCTCCCTCTAGGAATAAGAGAAGCGCTCGGCAACATTGACGTTATGTTGCTGCGTCGCGGCATAATGCGGTGATCATTCAAGACGGGAACCGGTGCGTGAGCAGGGTTTGGAATTTCAGCGCAGGTCCGGCGGCATTGCCCTTGCCGGTGCTCGAACGTGCGCAGCGCGAGCTGCTGGACTGGAACGGCAGCGGCGCGTCAGTGATGGAGCAGTCCCATCGTGGCAAGCGCTTCATCGCAATGGCGCAACAAGTGGAAGCGGATCTGCGCGAGCTGATGGGCATCCCGGACGATTACGCCGTGCTGTTCGAGCAAGGTGGCGCTACGCAGCACTTCGCGCAGATTCCGATGAATCTGGCCGGCGAGGGCGATAGCGCCGATTACATCATCACCGGACATTGGAGCGAAAAGGCCGCGAGCGAAGCAGCGCCGTACGTGCGCGTAAACGTGGCGGCCACCAGCAAAGCCGAAAACTATCTGCGCATGCCGGCGCGCGAAACGTGGAAGCTCGATCCAAAAGCTTCCTATGTACACATCGCCACCAACGAAACCATTCATGGCGTGCAATTCAAACATGCACCTGACGTGGGGGACGTGCCACTGGTGGCGGACATGTCATCGGACATTCTTTCCGCGCCCATCGACGTGCGCCGCTACGGCTTAATCTATGCCGGCGCACAGAAAAACATCGGCCCTTCCGGCCTGGTGCTTATCATCATCCGCCGCGATGTGTTGCAGCGACCAACGCGTCCGATGGCGAAGATCTTTCGCTATGTCGAGCACGCAGCGCATGACTCGATGCTCAATACACCCAATACCTGGGGCTGGTACCTGGCCGGGCTGACCTTCGAATGGCTGAAGGATAACGGTGGCCTTGCGGCGATGGACGAACGCAATCGTCAGAAGTCCGAATTGCTTTACGCGACCATCGACGGTTCCGGCGGTTTCTATCGGAATCCCATCGATCCGCCGGTGCGCTCGCGCATGAATGTGCCCTTCACCCTGCATGACAGCGCGCTTGATGCGGTTTTTCTGCAGGAATCGGAAGCGGCCGGCCTGCTGGCATTGAAAGGTCACAAAGCGATCGGTGGCATGCGTGCATCGTTGTACAACGCGGTACCGCTGGAAGCCGTGCAAGTACTGGTGGATTTCATGCGTGACTTTGCGCGCCGGCATGGCTGATACACTGCAGGACCGGGGCCAAACATCCGATCCTGGACATCTTTACGTCTGGACATCCATCGCATGAACGAACCAAAGCCAACGCTGACGCAAGTGCGGGACCGCATTGACAGCATCGACCGGCAGATCCAGGAGTTGATCTCCGAGCGCGCCAATTGGGCTCGCGAAGTGGCCAAGGTGAAAGGCGAGGGGCTTTCGGCGATCGACTATTACCGCCCCGAACGCGAAGCGCACGTGCTGCGCATGGTGGTAGACCGCAACCACGGCCCGCTTTCCGATGCGGAGATGGTGCGTCTGTTTCGCGAAATCATGTCTTCCTGCCTGGCGCAGGAAGATCCGCTCAAAGTGGGTTATCTCGGTCCCGAGGGGACTTTCAGCGAACAAGCCGTGCGCAAGCATTTTGGCCACGCGGCCTACGGGTTGCCGTTGGGCAGCATCGAAGAAGTGTTCCAGGAAGTCGCGGCCGGACACGCTGATTTCGGCGTGGTGCCAGTGGAAAATTCAGGGCAAGGCATGATCCAGGTGACACTGGACATGTTCCTTACTTCCGAGGCGCGCATCTGCGGTGAAGTGGAGCTGCGAGTGCATCAATGCTTGCTGTCGCAGCGGGATTCACTGGAGGGGATCAAACAGGTCTATGGGCATGCGCAGTCGTTGCAGCAGTGCAAGACCTGGTTGCGCGTGAATCTGCCCAATGCCGAATGCATTGCCGTGCATAGCAATGCAGAGGGCGCGCGCCTGGCGCGTCATGCCGACGACGCTGCCGCCATTGCCGGCGCTACGGCAGCGAAAGTTTATGGTTTGAAGATCGTCGAGCAGGCGATCGAAGACCGCGCCGACAACACCACGCGCTTCCTGGTGATCGGCCGCTCGCTGTTTCCACCTTCGGGCAATGACCGCACTTCGCTTTTGATTACCGTCAACGACAAACCGGGCGCGCTCTACGAAATCCTGAGTCCGTTCGCCAAACATGGGGTCAGCTTGAATCGCATCGAATCCCGTCCGGCGCATACCGGCAAGTGGCAATACGCCTTCTTTATCGATGTCTCCGGTCATATCGACGACGCGCCGTTGCAGGCGGCTTTGAAAGACATGGGGCCGCACGCAGCGCAAGTGCGTGTGCTGGGTGCTTACCCGGTGGCCTTGCCATGAACGGTGCGCAACGTTTGAATTGGGTCAGCCGGCCCGCAACCGCCTTGCACGGTGATGTAGTGGTGCCCGGCGATAAATCGGTATCGCATCGCTCGATGATGCTTTCGGCCATTGCCGAGGGCACTTCGCATATTCGCGGCTTTCTGGAAGGTGAAGATACTCGCGCGACCGCTGCGGTATTGGCGCAGCTTGGCGTATCCATCGAAGCGCCTTCTGCCGGCGAACGTATCGTGCATGGTGTGGGTCTGCATGGTCTGCGTGCTTCGAGCAAGCCGCTCGATTGCGGTAACGCCGGAACCGGCATGCGTCTGCTGGCGGGCCTGCTGGCCGGGCAGGCTTTCGATTGCACCTTGATCGGCGATGAGTCGCTTTCCAAACGGCCGATGCGCCGTGTCACCGATCCGCTTGCGAAGATGGGTGCGCAGATCGACACGCAGGATGGCCTGCCGCCGCTGCATGTGCGTGGTACCCGCAAACTGCGGGGCATTCGCTACGAGTTGCCGGTGGCCAGTGCACAGGTGAAATCGGCGCTGCTGCTTGCGGGTCTATATGCCGAAGGCAGCACCGAGGTGATCGAACCGCATCCCACGCGCGATTACACCGAGCGCATGCTGCAAGCTTTCGGTTGGCCCATCGAATTCTCACCGGGTCACGCGAAGCTTGAGGGCGGTCATCGTCTGCGTGCTACCGACGTGGTCGTGCCCGCAGATTTCTCGTCTTCGGCATTCTTTCTGGTAGCGGCCAGCATTGTGCCGGGTTCCATACTGCGTTTACCGGCGGTCGGTTTGAATCCGCGCCGCACGGGCTTGCTCGAAGCGCTGCGCCTGATGGGTGCCGATATCCGCATCGAAAACCAGGGCGAAAGTGGCGGCGAAGCGGTAGGCGATTTGATCGTGCGTCATGCACCGTTGCACGGTATCGAACTGCCGGAAGCGCTGGTGCCAGATATGATCGATGAATTTCCGGCATTGTTTGTTGCTGCTGCGGTAGCGAAGGGGCGTACCGTCGTGCGCGGCGCTGCTGAGTTGCGTGTGAAGGAGTCGGATCGCATCGCGACCATGGCGTCGGGTCTGCGCGCGCTTGGTGTGCGGATTGAGGAGACACCGGATGGGGCCATTATCGATGGCGGCGCCATCAATGGCGGCACCGTAGACAGCCACGGCGACCATCGCATTGCGATGAGTTTTGCGGTAGCCGGATTGGTGGCGCGCGATGCGGTAACGATTGGCGATTGCGCGAATGTGGCGACGTCGTTTCCGGGTTTCTTGGAACTCGCCAATAACTGCGGGTTTGCCTTGAATTAACCCCCCTCTCCCCTCCGAGCGGGGGCGGTGAAGGGAAATACTGGCCATAAACAGGGGTTGGGCCTGAGCCCATTTTCTTTTTCCCTTTGATCTCGCAACAATCGGCACCATAGCCAGATTCACACCTCACCCCAGCCCTCTCCCTGATGGGGAGAGGGGGAAAGGCTTTTCATGCCAGCCTCCCCTAACTTCATTGTCGCCATTCCCGCCCGCTACGGCTCTACCCGGCTGCCAGGCAAACCGTTGCGTCCCATTGCGGGTATGCCGATGGTCGTTCGCGTCGCGCAACGCGCCCAGCAGGCGGGAGCTTCACAAGTGGTCGTTGCAACCGATGACGAGCGCATCGTCGATGCTCTGGCTTCGCAAAACGTGGATGTTTGCATGACGCGTAGCGATCACGCGTCCGGCAGCGATCGCCTGGCCGAGTGCGCGGCTTACTATGGCTGGTCGCCTGAAACCATCGTAGTGAACTTGCAGGGCGATGAACCGTTCGCGCCCGCCGCCGGCATCCGCGAAGTAGCGTGCGCGTTGGCCGAAGACAGCGCACCGGTGGCAACACTAGCTACACCAATTACCGATGCGCACGAACTGTTCGATCCTAATGTGGTGAAACTGGTTCGCGCCGCTAACGGCCGTGCGCTGTATTTCAGCCGCGCACCGCTGCCTTGGGCACGTGATGCCTTTGCACTGGATCGCAATGCGCTACCGGCAGACACGCCATTTCTAAGGCATATCGGCATCTATGCGTATCGCGCCGGTTTCTTGCAGCAATATGCCGCCTTATCGCGCACGCCTTTGGAACAAGCCGAATCGCTTGAGCAGTTGCGCGTGCTGGAACATGGTTATCCCATCGCCGTTCGCCTGACGCCGGAGCCGTTTCCACCTGGGATCGATACCGAAGCGGATTTGCAGCGCGCCCAAGCATGGGTAAGTGGCTTGTGATCATCCGTAGCATTTTGTTCGTGTGCTTGGGCAATATCTGCCGTTCGCCACTAGTGGAAACCGTGGCACGCAAACATCTTGCCGATGCCGGCCTGGACATCGAGATCGCATCATGCGGCACTGGCAACTGGCATGTCGGCGAGCAGGCGGATTCGCGCATGCGTGCAGCAGCGGCGAAAGCAGGGTATGAATTGGAGGCGCATCGCGCACGCCAGTTGCACGCCAACGATTTCGAGCGCTACGACCTGCTGCTGGCGATGGACGGCAATAACCTGCGTGATATGCAGCGTGCGTCCGGTGGCAACGTGAGTGATCGCTTGGCCCTGTTTTTGGAGTGGGCGGGAGCAACGCCGCCGACGGATTTCCCCGATCCGTATTACGAAGAGCTCACCGCTTTCACACACTCCGTGGCTTTGGCCGAGCGCGGCGTCCAGGGACTGATCGATCGCCTGCGCATCGGCTGAATCATTTCGGCGGTAGGGGTTGGAAATCCGCCAAACGGGCTAAAATCCTTTCCCATGCAGCCCGCTCCCCTCCAGGCCTTCGACGGCAAGGTCTTCGTCAGCACGCTCACTACGTCTCCCGGCGTCTATCGTTACTTCGACGATGCGGGGGATCTGCTTTATGTCGGCAAGGCCAGTAACCTCAAGAAACGCGTCGGCAGCTATTTCCTGAAGCCGCGCATGGAGCCGCGCATCGCGGCGATGGTGTCGCAAATCGCTCGGTGCGAGATCACCGTCACGCGCACGGAAGCTGAAGCCTTGTTGCTGGAGTCTCAGCTGATCAAGGCGCTGAAACCGCGCTACAACATTCTGCTGCGCGACGACAAAAGCTACCCGTATATCTATCTCTCCGGCGGCGAAGAGTATCCGCGCCTGGCATTCCACCGAGGTGCGCGCAATCAACCGGGGCGCTACTTCGGGCCGTTCCCCAGCGCCTTCGCCGTGCGCGAAAGCCTCAATCTGATGCAGAAGCTATTCAAGGTGCGTCAGTGTGAGGACAGCTATTTCCGCAACCGCTCGCGGCCTTGCCTGCAATACCAGATCGGCCGCTGCACGGGTCCGTGCGTGGGTTTGATCAGCACGGAGGATTACCGCAACGATGTACGCCATGCGGAAATGTTTCTGGAAGGCCGCGGCAGCGCTGTGATCGATGAACTGGTCACATCGATGGAGCGGGCGAGTGCCGCGCTGAATTTCGAACGCGCGGCCGCCTTGCGCGATCAGATTGCCACTTTACGCAAACTGCACGCACAGAATCATGTGCAAGGCGCCACGGCGGACATGGATGTGATTGCCTGCCGCATCGAGGCCGGCATTGCGTGCGTCAGTGTGCTGTTCTTCCGCAACGGCATCAGTTTGGGTACGCGCGATTTCTATCCGCGCCTGCCGCTGGATGCCGAACCGGCTGATGTGCTGGCGCAATTCATCGCGCAGTACTACCTCGATCGACCTGTGCCCCGAGAGATCATTCTTGGTGAGCCGATCGAAGACGAGCAACTGCTGAGTGAGATGCTGGCGCAGCAATGCGGCCACGCGGTGGAAATCAAGACGCGCGTGCGCGGTGATCGTGCGCAGTTTCTGCAAATGGCCGAACGCAACGCGCAAGCATCGCTTACTTCGCGCATCGCAAGCCGGCAGACGCTGGGAGCACGCTTCGACGATCTGCAAAATGTGCTTGGGCTGGACGAACCACCCAAGCGCATCGAATGTTTCGACATCAGCCACACGCGTGGCGAGGCGACGGTTGCTTCGTGCGTGGTGTTCGGGCCGGAAGGACCGGAGAAATCGCACTACCGCCGTTTCAATATCACGGGTATCACGCCTGGCGATGATTACGCAGCCATGCATCAGGCGCTCACTCGGCGTTTCCGCAAGGTGGCGGAAGGTGAGGGGGCGCGTCCGGACGTGCTGTTGATTGATGGCGGTACCGGACAGGTGGCGCAGGCGCTGGATGTGTTGGACGAACTGGGGATTACCGGTATCGAAGTCGTGGGCGTAGCCAAGGGGCCGGGGCGCCGTGCCGGCGAAGAAACGCTAATACTGGCCGGGTCAAATCGTGAAATTCACCCGGGTCCGACGTCACCTGCGCTGCACTTGGTGGCTGCGGTGCGCGACGAATCCCATCGCTTCGCCATCAGCGGACATCGCAAACGTCGCGAAAAAGCGCGCGAGCGCAGTGTGCTGGAGGAAGTGCAGGGCGTCGGTGCGCGTCGTCGCGCAGCACTGCTGAAAGCGTTCGGCGGCCTCGCAGGCGTCGAAGCGGCAGGCGTCGAGGAGTTGATGCAGGTGAAAGGCATCGATCGCAGTTTGGCCGAGCGCATCTATGACGCACTCCATGCCTGATCGAGTGCGTTCGTGAGACACTGAACGGAAAAACGGAAGGAGTTCAATGCGCATCAATTTGCCGACTTGGCTGACGCTGTTCCGCGTAGCGCTGCTGCCGGTGATGGTGCTGGTGTTCTACCTGCCTTTTCGTGGCCACAACATTGTCGCGGCCATCGTATTCACGTTGGCCGGCATCACCGACTGGCTCGACGGTTACCTGGCCCGCCGTTTAGGGCTGACGTCCAAATTCGGCGCCTTTCTCGATCCCGTGGCAGACAAGCTAATGGTGGCGGTCACCCTGTTCCTGCTGGTGGCCTCCCACCGCGGCGACTGGTCCGGCATCGTGATGGCAGTGACCTCGGCCATCATCGTGGGGCGCGAAATCAGCATCTCGGCGCTGCGTGAGTGGATGGCGGAAATTGGCATGCGCTCCACCGTGCGAGTGGCCTTTCTGGGCAAGCTGAAAACGGCCATGCAGATGGTGGCGTTGATCGTGTTGATCCTGCAGCACGAAAAAGATGCCGAAGCGCTGCGGCTGTATCACATCGGCGAGGGTTTGCTGGTCGTGGCGGGCGTACTCACCATCTGGTCCGGCCTGTACTACGTGCGCGCCGCATGGCCGGCATTGCAAGACGATGCACCGGCACCCACGTCCACCACTGAGCGAGATCGAAACGCTTGACGGTTTCGTTTCACACGTTAAAATGCGCGGCTCCGATGCGGGAATAGCTCAGTTGGTAGAGCACGACCTTGCCAAGGTCGGGGTCGCGAGTTCGAGTCTCGTTTCCCGCTCCAGTTTCCAGACAAGGCCCCGGCTCATATGCCGGGGCCTTGTTGCGTAAGCACTCCAAACATATGTCGCAAGTGGCTTGAAAGACTGAAAAAAAGCGGATCCCGCTATTCACATCCAACCGGGTTCTGCTATAGTTGCACGCTCCGATGCGGGAATAGCTCAGTTGGTAGAGCACGACCTTGCCAAGGTCGGGGTCGCGAGTTCGAGTCTCGTTTCCCGCTCCAGTTTCAAGCAAAACCTCGGTGAGCCGAGGTTTTGTTTTTTAAAGCGGACCTTGACCTGTTAAGGTTGCGGTTCAGCGCAATGGCCAGGTGGCAGAGTGGTCATGCAGCGGCCTGCAAAGCCGTGTACGCCGGTTCGATTCCGACCCTGGCCTCCATTGCGAACGCGAAAGTCAGCGCCCTTGCGGCGCTTTCTTTTTATGTGTGCTAGACAGGGTGCGTACGACAAGCTTCAAGCGTTATGCGTGCTTGCTCAGGAAAACATGAGTTGCACGTTCGCCCGCCACATATTTGGTGCACTCATAGCCCAGTGCACGTGCATCAAGACCGTTCCATAAATGTTCGCCACGGCCAAGCAATACGGGGCGAACGGCAAGATGCAATTCGTCGATCAGGCCGGCTTGAAGATATTGGCGCACCGTCGCAACGCCACCGCCTACGCGCACATCGCGTCCGCCTGCTGCTGCCATGGCTTGTTTTAGTGCAGCGTGGATGCCTTCGGTAACGAAAAAGAACTCTGTGCCACCAGCCATCTTGAGTGGTGCGCGCGGGTGATGGGTGAGTACGAAGACGGGTGTGTGATAGGGCGGTTCATCGCCCCACCAACCGCGCCAACTTTCATCCGGCCATGGTCCGCGAACGGGGCCGAACATGTTGCGCCCAATGATCCATGCGCCGATGTTTGCGAAGCTTTGCTCTGCGATATCGTTATCGATGCCGGCTTCGCCGTCGCCCGCACCTTGCATGCGCGTCCACATGCGCGTGTGGAAGAACCATTCCATCAACTCCGGGCCGTGAACACCAAGTGGTTGATCGATGCTTTGGTCAGGGCCGGCACCGTAGCCGTCGATGGAAACTGCAAAACTGCGTACGCACAATTTGGACATGAGTTCTCTCGCTGCTGATCGATGCGTTCATATGGTTAGTTTTTGAATTACCACGATTGAATTCGGTAAAGCTGGTAAGCGGATAGTCAAGGAAATGTGAAGGAAATATACGCATCGCTTTAGCATGAAATTATCTGTATTCATGCCGGAAAAATTCCCCAGCTTATGCACGAATCCCCTGCTACATTCAGGCCTCCGGTAGGCGAACTACCATATCAGGGGAACTCCCATGTCCCGTCCTCAACGAAGCTTTGTCCGTAAAACAGCATTCGCCGGCCTGAGTGCGCTTTGCATAACGTCCATCGCATTTGCTCAAACATCGGCTCCCGCAACCGGGCTTGGTCAGGCGTGGCCTAATGCAACAGATGTCAGCACAAATCCGAATTGGCATGCGTACGTGTTCGTATTGAACGGTATCAAGTACATCCAGATCAACGATCTGAATGGCACCGTGCATGCCGCGGTCGGCACCGCTAATGGCTCGTCGATCGTGTTGCCGGTAGGCGTGGATTCGCAGAACGTTGTTACGTCGTCGTCCACGACTAACTCGTCCTCGACAACTTCGAGCCTGTCGTCAACACAGACGGTCTATCAAGACAGTGCCACAACGGTAACGGCAACGCCTCAAAGTAATGGGGCGACGACGTTCAACGTGCTCAGCGCGGCTTCGTGCCCAAGCGGATGCTCTGGTGGCGGCACTCCGTAAGAGAAGGGCCAGGAGTACTAGCTATTTCACCCACAACCGCAACGGAGGGGCAGAGCGCAGTTCTGGTCTCTGCTCCTCCTGGATAGTGTCATGCAGGAGGGCCGTAATCTGGAGATGGCCCGTAGGCATGCGAAGGTGCAGCAGTCCATCAAAAATGTGCACGTGATCGCGCATTTCCGGAATATCCAGCATGCTCGCGCCGAGCTTCGCGCCCAGACGCTTGCGTTCGTCGGAATGGTAGACAGCGCTGGCCACGCCCGTTTCTTCCAGCACGCCTTCAACGCGCAGGACCACCCAGCGTTTGCCGTGCGTTTCGCCGCCGCGCAGCATGAGATTCACGCGGGTACACGCGAGGCGGGAAGTTACATAGACGACCGCTTCGCAAGCGGTTCGATAAGTGGCGGTGAGAACCGCGGGAGCCAGACGAGTAAAACCGCGCCCGTTGATCTCGCAACGATACGCGATGCCGGCTTCATCCAATGCGCGGGCCACCGTTTCATTGAGCGCAGCGGGCAATCCGCGTTCACGCCATGCTACGGGATGCATGCTCTCTGCTAGACGATAAACCTGATTTTGCGCGGCGACGGCTTGCTTGTAGAAAGCATGGCTTTCAATGTTAGGCACGATGCGCCGCATCTGATCGAGCAGGCGACCGTTGGTGATGTGCAAAGTCCCGGCCAGATATTCCAGCGCTTGAGACGTTTGCCGCATGCGCTGTTCACTGAGTTGAAGACTCTGCTTGGCAAGACGTTGCACGCTGAGCGCGCCACTTCTTTCCTTTTCTTCCTGAGCAAGTTGCACGCTAATGCGCGCACCCAGCGCAAACAGACAGCTCACGCCGATGGCGAGAAACGTCTGTGTTGCAAAAGTCTTGGTATCAAAGTCGTCGTAGATGGATATTTGCAGCGAGATGCAGGTGATGGCCAACGGGCCTGCCACGGCGACGGCGCGCCAACCATGCTTCAAGGTCAGCCACGCCATAGGAAGGAACATGGCTATAGGCGCAATCTGTCTGACTTGATCGTTCCCTATCGCACTCATCCACGTAAGAACGGCAAACGCGGGAATCAACAGCGCCGCTGTATCCAGAAACAGCCGGCTCGCGAATATCTGGCTGATCTGCTCGCGCAAATGGCCTTCTCGATAATCGAGTTTTGCCATCAATACCCATGGCACCACGGACAGAATGGCCAGGTAGGGTCCCAAAAAGAAAGTGACCGCGCTTACGAGAGCAAACGGCGTTGTGGGGTGTTCTTCCACAGCGTGCGCGATGGTGCTGTACGTCATCGTGCCCAGGGAAACCAGCAATCCGCAAACGAGCAGCGCTTTGATGTCCACCAGGTTTTTCGAAGGAAGCGGGGGCATCCAAGTGCGGCAAGCCCACACGATTGGCATCGCGACTGCAAAGGGAGGGATGGATTTAATCGCCACCCAGGTAGGACCGAGCGAATCGAGACACAGGAAAGCTTCATAGCCATTCGGCACCGCTTCACCCACAAGCAATGCTAGCCAGAATCGATAAGGCACCAACAGCAGACAAACAAGACGCACACCGACATGAATGGGCCAGTGCGAGGTGGAGTAAGGATGCACAAGGAGGTAAAGCAGCCCGTAGCCGACCGCAACGCTCAGCTGTAGCAGCCACTCGTTAGTCCACCACCGCTTCCCCATGCGTTTTTTCCCCTGCCAAAGAAGCCCACGAAATGATAAGGCGCTATCCCGCTTTTTCCGCCAGTTGGATCAAGGATAGAACAATCTGGGCCGTGAAGTTCCCGTGAGGTTTTCCCTATATCGGCCGTTAGCCTGCGTAAGTTGAGAAACCTCGTGCCAGGACCTGTGCATGGTTCGTGCCAGGCTGGTCCACAGAGGAGGCGAGATGCGATTTCTTACGAAAATGACAGGTTCCCGTCCAGCCCTACCGGTGACCAAGTCAGGGAGCAGAACGATTTTTTGGTCATCCCGCTGCAAAGAGTGCGCTAAGCAAAGGTGATTAGCCTTGATCTCCGGAGTGATCCGAAACCTAAGGTGGAGATTCCCGGTGTCATTGCTTCGTAAGGATTTGCTGCGTCGCCACCGGCCTCATCTGCGCGGGCGGCGTTTGGGTGCGCTGGCCTGCGCGGTGTGGCTGACCGGCTGCGCCACTTACTCACCACTGCCGCTGGGCGGGGGGCAGGGCGCCAAGGATGTATCGCAGCTCTCTGCCGATACTTCCACCATGCCGCTGCCGGCATTGCACACGCATCAAGTGGATCTTGCGCACGGCATGGACGTCACCGACGTCGCGATCCTGGCCATCGCCAACAGTCCCGACCTCAAGGTGATGCGCGACCAGTTGGGCGTCGCCCGCGCCCAGGCTTTCCAGGCGGGGTTGTTGCCGGATCCGCAAATTTCCGTCAACCAGGAATACCTGACGCATCCCATCCCGGGTTACCGCACCTCCTCGGCCTATGGCATCAGCCAGGACATCACCGCCCTGCTGTTGCGTTCCACCCGCAAGGCGGCCGCCAACGCCCAGGCCGACCAGGTAAACCTGGACCTGCTATGGGCAGAGTGGCAGACGATCGCCCAGGCCCGGCAACTGTTCAACCAGGTGGTGTCCCTGCGCGATCAGCAGCAGCGTCTTGCCACGGAACAGGCCGCACTGGTTTCGGTAGACGGCTATGTCCGCAAAGCGCTGCAAGACGGCAACCTCACCTATGACTCCGCCAGTGCGGGCTTGAATGCTTACGCCGATGCCACGAAGCGGCTTTCCGACAACACCGTGCAATTGCATCAAGCCGAACACGATCTGCGCGTGCTGCTTGGGCTTGCGCCGGATGCTCCGCTGCAACTGACCGGTGAACCGTTCCAGACCTCGCCCACGCCGGATCAGGTGGAAATGGCCCTGGCAAGTTTGCCGCAGCGGCGGCCGGATCTGCTCGCTTTGCAAGCTGGCTACAAGGCGCAGGAAGCTACATTGCGCGGTGCGATTCGCGCACAGTTTCCTGCGCTCACTTTCGGTCTGGATCGCCAGAGCGATAACTCAGGCATAGGCTCGCACGGCATCAACATAGGGTTCACGCTGCCGCTGTTCGATCGCAACCAGGGCAATATCCGCATCGAAAAAGCCACGCGGCAGCAGCTCAAGGATGATTACGAAAACCGCGTGCTCGCCACGCACAACGACATCCACCAACTGATGCTGGACCAAGACACGCTGACCAAGCAGCGCGACCAGTCGCAGGCTCATGCGCAGTATCTGGATGAAGCACGCCGTGCAGCCGAAGGCGCGTGGCAGAAAGGATTGCTCGACTGGCCAACGTATTTGTCTGTTCGCGCCAACGCGCTAAGTGCCGACATGGACGCCATCGCGGCGCGCGATCAGCAATCGCAGCAGGCGATTGCATTGGAAGCCCTGCTGGGAAGCACCGACCTTCAACCATCCTCCGCGTCCACGTCAAAACCATGAACCGAATTGTCTTTACGCACGCCGCATTGGCGGCATTGATGCTTGCTGCGCTGGCCGGATGCAGCAAAGGCGGCGCCGATGATGCAGAAGCCGAGGTGAAAGGCTCAGTGCTGGTCACCACCGCCGCGCCGACCAGCCAGACCTTCCATGACACGATCCAGGCCTGGGGTACCGCGATAGGCGATCCGCATCGCGCCAGCACCGTCAGCCTCGGTCATGGCGGCTTGGTAACCGGCTTATTGGTGGCCGCTGGGCAAACGGTGCAACGCGGGCAGTCTTTGCTGCGCATCGCACCTGATCCGGTGGCGCGAAATGCGTTCCTGCAGGCGCAAAGCGCGCTCGATCTGGCCAGTGGCGAACTCAAACGCACGGAGCAGATGGCGGCGCAGCACTTGGCCACGCAATCGCAAGTGGCCACGGCGCGCAAAGCGTTGGACGATGCCAAAACCGGTTTGGAGGCGCAGCGAGCGCTGGGCGGGGGTACTACCGAGGAAGCCGTCAGTGCACCGGCCGATGGCGTGGTGACAGCGCTCAATGTGAATCTCGGCGATCGTTTCCAGGCGGGAGCGGCGCTGCTGACTTTCGCGCCGGCCCAAGCATTAGTTGCCCGCCTTGGTGCGCAACCGGGGCAGGGTGTACGCCTCAAGGCCGGCATGCCGGTGGATGTGCAGGGCACTTACGGTGATGGCGAAACCTTGCATGGACGCCTGGATGTGGTCGGTCGCGCGATGGACGCGCAGACGCATTTGCTGCCGTTGCAAGTCAGCTTGCCGCCGGAAGCCGGCAATGTGCTGGTGGCCGGCGCGGCCGTGCAGGCGAACATTGCCACCACCAACTACACCGCCTGGGCGCTGCCGCGCGATGCGGTGTTGCACGATGACAAGAGTGACTATGTCTTCATCGTCGATCACGACAAGGCCAAACGCATCGACGTCAAGCTCAAGCAACCGTACGGCGATACCGTCGGCGTAGAAGGTCCGCTGGACGCCAAGATGCAGGTGATTGTGCTCGGCAATTACGAGCTCAACGATGGCGACGCTGTGCGCGAGCGCGACGAGCCCGCCAAGGACGACGCCAAGGGCGAGCAGGAGTCAGCCAAGTGAGTATTACAGGCTGGACGCAGCGTCACTGGCGCGCGCTGCTGTTTCTTGTAGTGATGGCCACCCTGGCCGGCATCGGCAGCTCCATATTCATGCCAGTGGCGCTGTTCCCGAACGTACAGTTTCCGCGGGTGATGGTCTCGCTCGACGCAGGCGATCGTCCCGCCGACCAGATGGCAATCGCGGTGACCACGCCCGTCGAAACGGCATTGCGCCGCGTGCCGGGTGTCCGTGACGTGCGCTCGACGACCAGCCGTGGCAGCGCCGATGTCTCGATCACCTTCGACTGGGGTACGGACATGAGTCGTGCCGTGGGCGACATCAACGCTGCTGCCAGCCAGGTGTTGCCGCAACTGCCGGCCGGTACGCAGCTCATCACCCGTCGCATGGATCCAAGTTCGTTCCCCATGCTGGCTTACAGCCTGCGTTCGCACACGCTCTCGCCGGCCGCCTTATACGATCTGGCGCAATATCAGTTGCGCCCTTTACTGAGCAGCATCTCCGGCGTGGCACGCGTCGTGGTGCAAGGCGGCGAGGTCGGCGAATTTCATGCCGATGTGGATCCGAATCGTCTGCGTGCGCTAGATATCAGCCTCAGCGATGTAGCGACGGCCGTCAGCCACGCCGCCAATATCGAGGCGATGGGGCATGTTTCCGATCACTACAAGCTCTATTTGCTGTTGTCTGACAACCAGCCGAGCACAGTGGACGCCTTGCGCCAGGTCGTCGTGCGCGCGGACAGCCATGGCGTGGTGCGCTTAAGCGATATCGCCGACGTCTCGTTGAACCACGTACCACAATGGATTCGTGTGACGGCCGATGGCCAGGACGCGGTATTGATCCAGATCCTGCAGCAGCCTGACGGCAACAGCGTGCAGATCGCCAAGGACGCAACGCAGCGCCTGCAGGATTACGCATCGCAGATGCCGGCCGGTGTGCAAGTTGCCAACTGGTACGACCAATCGCAGTTGGTGAGCGGCGCGGCGGGCAGTGTGCGCGATGCGATCCTGATCGGTGTCGTACTCGCGGGCCTAGTGCTGTTCCTGTTCTTGCGCAACGCGCGCGTGATCTTCATTGCCATGCTGGTGGTGCCGGCCGTACTCGCGATCACCGTATTGCTGCTGCACGTGTTGGGTATGAGCTTCAACATGATGACCTTGGGCGGCATGGCAGCGGCGGTGGGTCTGATCATCGACGATGTGATCGTGATGCAGGAGCACATCATGCGCCGGCTGCGCGGTGCAAGCGGCGAAGTGAACGAGCGGATAGGGCGCGCCGCGTGGGAGTTCACGCGGCCGCTTACCGGTTCCAGTGCCGCAACGGTGGTGATCTTCCTGCCGCTGGCGTTTCTCACCGGCGTTACCGGTGCATTCTTCAAGGCGCTGTCGCTCACCATGGCGAGCGCGCTGGTCATTTCTTATCTGTTGACCTTGATCGTGGTGCCGATCATGTCGGAGCGGCTGTTGGACGAGCGGCATATTGCTGACCATACAGCGACGGGCTTCTCGCAGCGGATCAATCATGGTTACGAGAATCTGCTGCAGCGCTGGCTGAGGCGGCCCGTATGGATCTTTGCATTGGTGTTGCCCTTGCTCGGCGTGGGCGCGCTTGCCTTCAGTCAGGTAGGAACGGGCTTCATGCCGGCGATGGATGAGGGCGGTTTCACTTTCGACTACGTCGCCAAACCGGGCACTTCGCTGGAAGAAACCGGGCGGTTACTCAATCAGGCAGAGGCGATCATCCGCGCGAATCCTTACGTGGATACCTATTCGCGCCGTACGGGTGCACAGCTTGGCGATGCGCTCACTGAAACCAATACCGGCGACATCTTCATTCGTCTCAAGAATGGTTCGCGTCCGTCCACCGAAGAGGTGATGAACGACATTCGCAAGGATGTGGAAGAGAAGGTGCCGGGATTGGATGTGGAAGTCTCGCAGCTGATGGAAGACATGATTGGCGACCTGGTCGCCGTACCGCAGCCGATCGAGATTCAGCTCTACAGCGATAATGCCGATGAACTCACCGATACCGCACAACGCGTGGCCGATGCGCTCGGCAAAATCAATGGTGTAAATGGCGTGCTTCCTGGCATCAATCCCGCCGGCGACGCGCTGACGATGAAAGTGGATCCGGCCAAGGCCGCGTTGCAGGGGCTTGATCCAACCTCGGTGACCGATCAGGTTACTGCGGCGGTGGACGGTACGGTGGCCGCGCAGTTTCCGGCGAACGGCAAGATGATTGGCGTTCGCGTGCGTCTGCCGGCGTCTTCCTATAAACACTTAGAGCAGGTGGAATCGTTGCCCATTCGTGCCGCGGACGGCCATCTGTTGCCGTTGTCGCAAGTAGCGAGTCTGCAGGTCGTGCAAGGGCAGCCGGAGATTACGCGCAACAACTTGAAGCGCATGGTAGCGGTGACCGGCCGCATCAGCGGGCGCAGCATGGGCGCCGTTGCCAACGATGTAAAAGTGATGCTGGCCAGGCAAGGCATGCTCCCCAAAGGCATGTACTACGAACTGGGTGGCTTGTATCAGCAGCAGCAAGAAGCGTTTCGTGGCCTGTCGGTGGTGCTGCTGGCTGCCATCGCGCTGGTGTTTACGTTGCTACTTTTCTTGTACGAAAGCTTCCGCGCAGCGCTTGCGATCATGCTGATGCCATTGCTGGCGATCGGTGCAGTGTTTACCGGTTTGTGGCTCACCGGCATCGAACTCAACATCTCCGCGATGATGGGCATGACCATGATCGTTGGCATCGTGACCGAGGTGGCGATCTTCTATTTCTCCGAACTGGAGCTGGTTGTCAGCGAGATGCCGCTGCATGAGGCATTGCTGGAAGCCGCGCGGCACCGCATGCGCCCAATCTTGATGTCGACCATGGCGGCCATCCTTACGCTATTGCCGCTGGCCTTGGCGCTGGGTTCGGGTTCTCAGATGCAGCAACCGCTCGCGGTGGCCATCATTGCGGGCATGCTGGTGCAGGTGCCGTTGGTGCTGCTGGTGATGCCGGTGTTGTATGCGGTGTTGATGCGTGGACGGAAGACGGCGGCGGCACCATAAGCCAAAACCCCTCTCCCAAGGGAGAGGGGTTGGCTGCGTAGGCTGGAGTGATCTGCGCGGCGCATCTACATTCCACCAAATCGCAACACGTTGCCCGTTGCGTGCACGCTAGGCATTGCCGACTTCCGATGAAGGCGTTGCCTTCACGGCTCGCTTCAACAACCAAGCCAGAATTGGCGGCGTCACCATCGCCGTCAACAACGACATCGCTACGATGATCGCGTACATCTGATCGTTGAACACGCCTGCGGCAAGCCCCAGGCTGGCGATGACCACACCCACTTCGCCACGCGGCACCATGCCGAAGCCGACGATCGAAGCACTTGCGCGACCCAGCGACAGCGAACCCAGAAAGCCGCCAAGCAGCTTGGACACGATCGCAATCAGCGTCACCACCAGCAGTGCGATCAATGCATCGGCATTGGCGAGTTGATGCAGGTCGATTTTGCTGCCTGTCAGCACGAAGAAGAACGGCGTGAGCAACGCGAGTAGCGGTTGGAACTGCTGCTCTAGCGTGTGCTGCTGACGTGTTTCCGAAGCAATCATGCCGGCCAGGAAGGCGCCGATGATGGTGGCCAGACCGAACAGCGTGGAGACGTAAGCCAAGCCCAGGCACAGCGCCAGTACGATCAGCAAGGGCGAATACGTGCTGCTCGGTTTCTCCAGCCAGGTGGAGTTCCAGCGCATCACGCGCGTACCGCCCCAGCCGATCACCGCAATGAAGCCGATCGCGCCACCCAACACCATCATCAGGTGCACGGGGTCGAAACCTTGGCCGCCTTGCAGCGACACCACCACGCCGAGCAGCAGCATGGCGAGGATGTCATCGATCACGGCAGCGCCCAGGATCACTTTGCTTTCCACGCGCTGCAGTACGCCCAGTTCCTGCAAGACGCGTGCAGTGATGCCGGCCGAGGTCGCCACGAACGCGGCAGCGACAAACAAGGATTTGCCCCAGTCAAAGCCACTGGCATGCGCCCAGAATCCACCCATGGCGAAGGGCAGCAGCACGCCGAGCACGCCGACCAGGAAGGCGGATTTGCCGACTTTCTTCAAGTCTTCCAGCCGCGTTTCCAGGCCTACCGAGAACAGCAGTAGTACAACGCCGATTTCTGCGAGCACATCCAACGGTGTGCCGGCGGCGATTTGCTCGGAAGTGATCCAACCCATTACCGACGGGCCGATCACGCAGCCCGCGGCAATCTCGCCGACCACGCCGGGCAGTTTCAGTCGTTGCGCGATTTCCGCGCCGATCTGCGCGGCGACGAAAACAATAAATAGCGCGAACAGAATTTCGTTGGCGTGGTGCATGGTCGGCATCCTTGGATCACGTGCATGTCCGCCATGCTACCTGCTCACGTTATGGATGACACCTCGCGACCCGCAGGCGGCGTCTCCAGTCGAGCGAACACACGGCTGGCAATGGCCGTAACTATGGCGAGCACGATCACCGTCCAACGGAAAGCCACTACGTAAGCCGAGCTGTCCTGGCCGTGTAGTAGCGTTTGCATCAGCAGGGTCGCCAGTGCAATGCCGAAACTCATCGACAAATATTGCGTGGTGGAAGCCATCGACGACGCCATCGAAGCGTGTTCGATGTCCAGATCGGTGTAGATCAGCGTGTTCATCACGGTGTATTGCATACCCATGAAGCCGCCGTAAACGAACACCAGCAACACAATCAGCAGCATCGGCGTATGCGGCCCGAGCAGCGCAAACATCGCCAATATCGCAGCGACGATCAGCGTATTGCCGAACAGCAGGCGCCGATAACCAAACCGGATCAGCGTGCGATTCACCAGCCACTTCACGCTGATCGCGCCGAGTGCCTGCGGCACCATCATCAAGCCTGCCATCAGCGGTGACCAGCCGCAGCCTATCTGCAGAAACAGCACGATCAGCAGAAACATGCCGCTTACGCCGAGGCGTGTCAGCAGGTTGCCTGACAGCGAAACCCATACGCTGCGCACACGCAGCAGGCTCAAATTCGCCACCGGATGATCGGTATGGCGGCTGTGCCACACGTAGGCTGCGCCGAACACGATGGCGAGCAGGACCAGTGCGCCCATCTCACCCCAGCGGATGGTTTCGTCCGCTGCATATTCCGAAGCGGCCAGCAGCAAGGCGGACGATACGGCGAACAGCAGGAAGCCGAACAGGTCGAAACGGTGAGCCGTGTCCAGCCGGTACTCGGGCATTTCGCGCTGATTGAGCCATACGCCGACGATGCCTACCGGCACGTTGAGCAGAAAGATCAGCCGCCAGTTGGTGTATTCCACCAGCGCGCCACCCAGTAGCGGGCCAAGCACTGAGCCGAGCAGGCCGAAGGTGGCGACCGTGCTCATCACCTGCACGAAATCGTGCTTGTTGATGGTACGCACCAGCACATAGCGCCCCACCGGCAGCAGCGCCGCGCCGCCGCAACCTTGCAGCACGCGCGCCATGACCAGTTCCGGCAGCGTTTGGGAAATGCCACAAAGCAGGGAGCCGATTGCAAACACGCTGATGGCGACACCGAATATCCGGCGCGTGCCGAAGCGGTCGCAGAGCCAGGGGCTGGCGGGGATCAGGATCGCCAGCGTCAACACATAGCTGGTCAGCGCGCTGCGCATGTTCAGCGGCGTCTCGTGCAGGGCTGTGGCGATCGCCGGCACTGCCGTGTTGACGATGGTGGAGTCCAGCGCCTGCATGAAGAAGGCAGCCGAAACCAGCCAGATCAGGCCGCTGTAGTTTTCGCGTGAAGAGGGGGAAGCGGCGGCTGCTTCCGTTGTTGCCGTGGCAACCGTGGCGGAAGTAGCGGCGGAGGAGGAGGGCATGAGCGGTATGATAGCTGCTGTGGCAGTTATCTGGCTTAAAAATCGCCGAATCCCTTCTGAATTTGTAGGTTGGACAGCAAGCCCCGGCGTCGCCACCTTGATCAGTACGGTGATGTTGGGATTTGCCCCCAGGCTACCGGGAAAGGAAGAGGGAATGGCACTGCAAATCGTTACACTCCGCGCATGAGCAAACCGTCTGCATCCCCATTGCCTACCGAACGCCTGCGAGATCTGCGTACCCGGATCGAACATGCCAACTATCAATATTTCGTGCTCGACGACCCGGAAATTACGGATGCCGAGTACGACCGCCTGGTGCGCGAGCTGGAAGCGCTGGAGAACGCATATCCGCAACTCGCTACGCCCGATTCGCCTACGCGGCGTGTCGGTGCCCGAGCGGTCGGCGGTTTCGCGCAAGTGCGGCATGCCTTGCCGATGCTGTCGCTGAACAACGCCTTCGAGCAGGACGGCAGCGACGATCGCGAGCGCTATCGCGAAGTGGCGGAGTTCGAGCGGCGCATCGAGCACACCTTGGGGCGAACCCATCCCGTGTTCTCGGTGGAACCGAAGCTGGACGGGCTGGCCATTAGCCTGCGCTACGAAGATGGCGTGTTCGTGCAAGGTGCCACGCGCGGCGACGGCGCCACTGGCGAAGACGTCTCCGCCAATCTGCGGACCGTGCGTGCCATTCCGCTGCGCCTGCGTGGCGAACACTGGCCCAGCGTGCTGGAAGTGCGTGGCGAGGTGATCATGCTGCACAAGGATTTCGAAGCCTTCAACGCTTACGCGCGCGAGCATGGCGAAAAACCGCTGGCCAATCCGCGCAACGGCGCGGCGGGCTCGCTGCGGCAGTTGGATCCGGCGATCACGGCCAAGCGCAAACTCAGTTTCTTTGCCTACGGTGTGGGCGTGGTCGAAGGCGTGGCATTGCCGGCCACCCATTCCAAAACACTGGAAAAGCTGCGCGAATGGGGCTTTCCCGTTTCGCCGGAAGCGGGCACCGCCAAAGGCTTTGATGGATTGCTTGGGTATTACAAGCGCATCGGTGCCAAGCGCGACAAACTGCCTTACGACATTGATGGCGTGGTCTACAAGCTGGACGATTACGCAGGTCAGCGCGAAATGGGTTTTGTCTCGCGCGCGCCGCGCTGGGCGATCGCGCATAAGTTTCCGGCACAGGAACAGAGCACCATGGTCGAGGCGATCGAGATCCAGATTGGCCGCACCGGTGCCGCTACGCCGGTAGCGCGTCTTACACCCGTGCAGGTCGCGGGCGTCACGGTCACCAACGCTACGTTGCACAACGCCGATCAAGTGGCGCGACTCGACGTGCGTGTCGGTGACACAGTGATCGTGCGCCGCGCAGGCGATGTCATTCCCGAAGTGGTGCGCGTGGTGCCGGATCGCCGGCCATCGAAAACGCATCCCTGGCATATGCCCACGCATTGCCCGGTATGTGGTTCGGCCTTGGTGCGGGAAGAGGGCGAAGCCGCCTGGCGTTGCTCGGGTGGATTGGTGTGCGCTGCCCAACGCAAGGAGGCGCTGATCCACTTTGCATCACGTCGCGCGATGGATATCGAAGGCATCGGCGAGCGTTTCGTCGATGCGCTGGTGGATTTTGGCTACGTGCACACGCCGGCCGATCTCTACAAACTCACGCTCGACGATTTTCTTGAGATGAAACGGCGCGCGGACGAGCGCGACGGCAGCACGCCGGAAACGGTGAAGTCCGGCAAGATCGCCACCAAATGGGCCGAGAATTTGATCGAGGCCATCGAGTCCAGCAAGAAAACCACGTTGGCGCGCTTCCTTTATGCACTTGGCATCGTGCACATCGGTGAAAGTACCGCCAAGACATTGGCAACGTGGCTTGGCCGCTTGGAATGGGTGCGCAGCATGCCCGCAGCGATCTTGCGCGAGTTACCGGATATAGGCGCCGAAGTTGCTGGCTCCATCGATGCCTTCTTCAAACAGAAGGGTAATCGCGAAGTCGTCGATGCCTTGCTGAAAGCCGGTGTGACGTTGAGCGATGAAGCCGATCCTTCACCACGCTTGCAACAGAAGCTGAGCCTGGCCGTGTTGCTGGAGGATGCTGGCGTCAACGGTATCGGTCATCGCAACGCAGAGTTGTTGAGTACGCATTTTCCAACCGTTGCCAAGTTGCATAGCGGTGGCTCATCGCATTGGATTACTGCTGGCTTGTCGCAGAATGCTGCTGCCAATCTCGATGAATATCTTTCCGGCCATCATCGGTTGGCGGCGCTGCAGGAGGCGGAAACCGCTATGCATCGCCTGCTCGCCGCCATTCCAAAGCACGCCATGGTGGAAAGTTTGCCGTTGACCGGGCAGACGGCAGTGCTCACCGGTACGCTGTCCAGCATAGGGCGCGACGAAGCGAAGGAGAAGCTCGAGGCGCTGGGTGCCAAAGTGGCCGGCAGCGTTTCGAAGAAAACCAATTTCGTGGTAGCGGGCGAGGCGGCAGGTTCCAAGCTCGATAAGGCACAGGAGCTCGGCGTGGACGTGTGGGACGAAGATCGTTTGTTGGCATTGTTCAAGAAGCATGGGCATTGAGTTGCAAGCCACTATGGACGCCTCCACTGACAACATCACCCCGTTCCGTCTGCGCCTGCAAGGTCGCGCGAAGCTCTACGCCCTGATTCGTGACTTCTTCTCCGATCGCGGTGTGCTGGAGGTGGAAACGCCGATCCTCTCCGCAGCCGGTAACACCGATCCGAATATCGAAAGCTTCAATGCCCCTTTTCACGGCCATGTCGATGCCGGCTCACGTGAGCGCTGGTTGCGCACATCGCCGGAATATCCTCTGAAGCGCCTGCTCGCCGATGGCGTGGGCGACTGCTACGAACTCGGGCGTGTGTTTCGCAATGGCGAAGCGGGTGAGCGGCACAATCCGGAATTCACCATGCTGGAGTGGTACCGCGTCGGCTGGAATCACCGTCAGCTGATGGAAGAAGCCATTGCGCTGGTCGAAGCGTCGCTGGCATTGGTAGGGCGACGCGTTGAAGTGGTCATTGAAGGCTATCGGCAATTGTTTCTCGACGAGCTGGGCCTGGACCCTCTGCATGCCGATATCGATGCATTGCGCAAGCCGCTGGAGCCGTACGGTATCGAGCCTTCGGGGCTCACTCGCGATGACTGGCTTGATCTTTTGATCACGCACAAACTGCAGCCGGCGTTTCCGCGCGATCGCATCACGGTGATCCACGACTACCCGGCAAGCCAGAGTGCATTGGCGCGCATCCGTCAGGGTGACCCGCCGCTGGCCGAGCGTTTCGAGCTTTACCTTGGGCCGTACGAATTGGCCAATGGCTATCACGAGCTCAACGATGCGATAGAGCAGCGCGAGCGCTTCGAGCGGGATAACGCACGCCGTCGTGAGCGCGGTTTGCGCGAAATGCCTGTCGATGAACAACTGCTGGCCGTGCTTGGCCGGATGCCTGATTGCGCGGGTGTTGCGATGGGTATCGAACGCTTGTTGATGTGCCTGGCGGGTACGGACCGGATCGCTGACGTGCTGGCGTTTCCGTTTTCGAAAGCGTAGGTTGGGTTGGCGCAGCGTAACCCGGCACATTCGGAGCGCATCGTTGGGTTACCGGGATCAAGCCCGGGGTAACCCAATCTACCAACTCAGCAAAATTTTCCCGATATGCGCGCTGCTTTCCATCAACGCATGTGCGCGTGCAGCTTCGTACGCGGGAAAGACTTCATGGATGATCGGGCGCAAACGCTTATCGGCAAACAACGGCCACACATATTCGTGCAGCTTCTGTGCGATCGCCGCTTTGAACGCGACGGATCGCCCCCGCAAAGTGGAACCGGTGATGGTTAAACGCCGCCGCATCACCTTGCCGAAGTCCAATTCGGCTTTCATGCCGCCGAGGGTGGCGATGAACACGAGGCGGCCGTCATCGGCCAAGGCATCCAATTCACGCGGTACGTAGTCGCCGGCGACCATGTCGAGAATCACTTCGGCACCGCGTCCATCCGTCCATTCTTTTACGCGCTGGACGAAATCCTCGGTGCGGTAATGGATGGCTCGCGCACCGAGTGTTTCGCAGGCGCGGCATTTTTCATCGCTGCCTGCCGTGGCGTACACCGGATGGCCCAACGCGTGCGCGAGTTGGATGGCGGTAACGCCAATGCCGCTGGAGCCGCCTTGCACCAGCAGGCTTTCCTTGCTGCCATCGTCGCGCAACGCCAATTGTCCGCGATCGAAAACATTGCTCCACACGGTGAAATAGTTTTCCGGCAATGCAGCCGCTTCCTGCACGCTCACGCCGCTGGGCACAGGTAGGCACTGGCCCAACGGCGCCACGGCATATTGTGCGTAACCGCCACCGGCGAGCAGGGCGCACACGGCATCGCCACATTTGAGTCCGAACGGATTTTTGCCGCTGAAGTCGCCATCCACCAGTTCACCGGACACTTCCAACCCGGGTAGGTCCGAAGCGCCGGGCGGTGGGGCATAGTGTCCCTGCCGCTGAAAGACATCCGGTCGATTTACGCCCGATGCGGCGATCTTGATCAGTACCTCGCCGGGACCGGGCTTAGGCATCGGGCGTTCGACAGGTTGCAAGACTTCCGGACCACCGAAATGGGAGATTTCGATGGCTTGCATGGATGTCATCAGCGGAATTCCTCGCGTTAATTACGGGCTGGCGTCGACCAATACGAGTTCTGCGTCTTCGAGGGCTGTCACTTCGAGCGAAGTTTCGTCGCGAATCGCTGCACCATCACGCGCATCGAGACGAACACCATTTACTTCCACGGCGCCCTTGGCAGGCACAAGATAGGCGTAGCGTTGTTTGTCCAGCGTGTAGTGCGCGGTTTCCCCGGCTTTCAACGTGGCGCCGAGTACGCGCGCGTTGGTGCGCAGAGGCAGCGCATCCGCATCGCCTTCCATGCCGCTGGCCAAGGCGACAAAGCGCCCAGAGCGTTCACCGGTGGGGAAGGGTTTCGTGCCCCACGATGGCGCGCGGCCCCGCTCGTCCGGAATGATCCAGATCTGGAAGATGCGTGTAGCGTCCTGCTCCAGGTTGTACTCGCTGTGCGTGATGCCGCTGCCCGCGCTCATCACCTGCACATCGCCGGCTACCGTGCGGCCCTGGTTGCCAAGATTGTCGCGATGAGTGATCGCACCTTCGCGCACGTAGGTGATGATTTCCATATCCGCATGCGGATGCGCCGGGAACCCGGTTTGTGGCGCGATGGTGTCGTCGTTCCACACGCGCAACGCGCCCCAGCCCATGCGCTTGGCATCGTTGTAGCTGGCAAACGAGAAGTGATGCTTGGCTTTGAGCCAACCGTGATCGGCTCCGCCAAGACTGTTGAATGAACGCCGTTCGATCATGGGACACCTCACTTGTTTCGGAAGCCGCCAACATAGGGGCAAGCATCACCGCGGAGAATAGCTGTCAGGGAAACAGTGTGTTGCTGCTTAGCGCTGCCGGTGTCCGCTCATTTCATGGCCGGCATCATGGGCGAACGCCCGGTGCCAATGGGTGGAGCTCATCGAAATCAAGGTAACGACCAGGAAGGCCACGGAAAAATTCAACCGGCTTGGTTCGCTGTTGTGGCTCACGGCCATGGTGAGCTTGAGGATCAGCGCGCCACTGCAGACGCCCACCGACAGCATCAATTGCTGCAAGGTGGAGTAGAAGCTGTTGGCCGCGCTCATGCGATCGGTAGGCACGGCTTCGTAGGCGATGGTGTTGTAGGCGGTGAACTGCACCGACATGATCACACCGCAGCAGGCCAGCAAACCGAACATCAGCCAGAACGGCCAATCGGCTCGGAAGAAAGCGCAGACGCCGTAACTCAGACCGGCCAGCACACCGTTGTAAACCATCACGCGGCGAAACCCGATCCAGCGCAGCAAGCGAGTAGTAAGGGCGCGGGCAAGCAGCGCGCCGACTGAAATGGCCAGAATCAACTGGCCGCTACGCAACGCAGAGAAACCAAGCCCGATTTGTAGCAATAGCGGCAGCAGGAACGGTTGCGCACCCTGGGTGATACGCATCAGCGCGCCGGAAATCACCGACAGGCGGAACGAGTCGATGCGCAGCAAGGTGAGATCCACGGCAGGATGTTCGCGACGCCTGGCATGCCGCACATAAGCCAGGCATGCTGCTGCGCCGATGGCTACCAGCAGCACGGCGTTGCGCATGTCGGTGTTCTCGCCGAACATTTCCAACCCGAACAGCAGGCATCCCAACCCAACGCTGCAGAGCGCGAAACCCAGCCAATCAAACGGCGCCGGACGTGTCCCGCAATGCACTTCTGGAATGTAGCGGCGCACCAGCCAGTAGCCCAGCACGCCGATCGGCACGTTGATGTAGAAAATCCATCGCCAATCGAGGAATTGGACGATGAAGCCACCCAACGGCGGTCCGGCCATGGTGCCGAGCACGGCAGGGATCAGCGTCCACATCATGGATGACACCAAGTGCTTGCGTTCCACCGTGCGCAGAATGATCAAACGCCCCACCGGCGCCATCATGGCCCCGCCGGTACCTTGCAACAGACGCGCAGCCACCATCATCGGCAGGCCGCGGGTGAGCGAGCACAGGATCGAGCCGATGATGAACACCACGATGGAGCTGTTGAACACCCGTTTCGTGCCGAAGCGATCGGCAATGGCGCCGCTGACCGGAATCAGGATGGCCAGTGCGAGCAGATAGCTGGTCACCGCCACGCTCATCGCCGGTGCGGAAACGCCGAAGTCGCGCGCCATGGTAGGTAGGGCCGTGGCGAGCACGGTGCCGTCGACCTGTTCGAGGAAGATCGCGCAGCCGACGATGAGGGAAATCACGCGGTAATCGGGATACGCCGGCTGCGCAGCGGCCGGTACATCCAGCTTTTCCTCACTCAACGCGCTCACAAATCGTTACCTGCAACGAGCGCAGCTTGCCGATGCCGCGTGGGCGGATATACGAGAAGCGCTCGAGACGTGGGCGCATCGGGGTGTGCGCCGCAGTTGTCGCATTATTCGCTGGCGGGGAGATCAGGACAAGCGTTCGAATTCACAACGATTGAGTTTCACATCAACCGCGAACTTCTCCCTCCCCTACGTGCAGTAGGGGAGGGTTGGGGTAGGGTGAAGCCTTCAATCTCGCGTCAAGTCCGGGCCGTGTCGCAAGCGCGTGCAACCCCACCCCGACCCTCCCCTGCTTGCAGAGGAGGGGGCATCAGACGGCCTCGAAAACGCCTGCCGCACCCATACCGGTACCGATACACATCGTCACCATGCCGTACTTCTGCTTGCGACGGCGCAGCCCGTGCACCAGCGTTGCCGTACGTACCGCACCGGTGGCGCCGAGCGGATGGCCCAACGCGATGGCACCACCGAGCGGGTTCACCTTGGCTTGGTCCAAACCAAGATCACCGATCACGGCCAGTGCCTGCGCAGCGAACGCTTCATTGAGTTCGATCCAGTCGAGCTGAGCCTGCTTGATGCCGGTCTGCTTGAGCGCCTTCGGAATCGCTTCCTTCGGGCCGATGCCCATGATGTCCGGACGCACGCCGGCCACCGAGTAACCCACGAAGCGGGCGAGCGGATTCAGGCCGTAGTCTTTGATTGCCTGCTCGCTGGCCAGCATCACGGCAGCGGCGCCGTCGGAGGTTTGCGAGGAGTTGCCGGCCGTCACACTGCCGCCGAACTGGCCGTTGCGAAACACCGTCTTCAGCTTGCCCAGCACGTCGGGCGTGCTGCCGGCTCGCGGGCCTTCGTCGGTGTCGATCACGCGGCTGTCGGTTTTGATGGCGCGAGTGGCGAGATCGGGGTAGTGATCGTCGAGTTGGAACGGTGTGATCTCATCTTTGAATTCGCCGGCCTTGATGGCGGCCAGCGCGCGGTCGTGACTTTGCGTGGCGAACGCATCCTGCGCTTCACGCGAAACCTTCCACTGCTTGGCAACGTTCTCGGCGGTGATGCCCATGCCGTAGGCGATGCCGATGTGTTCGTTGTCGAAGATGGACGGATTCATCGCCACTTTGTGGCCCATCATCGGCACCATGCTCATGCTTTCGGTGCCGGCGGCGATCATCAGATCGGCTTCGCCCAGGCGGATGCGATCGGCCGCCATGGCAACCGCCTGCAAACCGGACGAGCAGAAACGGTTGATGGTGACGCCCGGCACTGTGTCGGGCAGGCCGGCCAGCAGCAGACCGATACGTGCGACGTTCTTCCCTTGCTCGGCTTCCGGCATGGCGCAGCCGACGATTACGTCGCCGATGCGATGCGGATCGATGCCCGGTGCTTGTGCCATCACGGCGCGGATCACATGCGCGAGCAGATCATCGGGACGGGTGTTGCGGAATACGCCGCGCGGCGCCTTGCCGACCGGGGTGCGGGTGGCGGCGACGATGTAGGCGTCTTGCACTTGCTTGGTCATGGTCTTTGCTCCGTGGCGTCGCGCGATTCGCAGCGACGCGCTTTGGTTTTTGCCGTCGTCCCGGCAGAGGCCGGGACCCAGTGTCTTGGTGATGTGCGAAAGTCGCTGGGCTCCGGCGTTCGCCGGAGCGACGAGCGTTTAGTTCCTCAACGGCTTGCCGGTCGTCATCGTGTGGGCAATGCGTGCCTGCGTTTTCTCGGTCTGCGCAAGTTCCACAAAGTGCTTGCGCTCCAGATCGAGCAGCCATGCCTCATCGACAAACGAACCGCGTTCGATCGCCCCGCCGCTCAGTGTGTCGGCAATGCGTGTGGCGATCGCGACGTCGTGCTCGGAAGCGAAATAGCCAGCTTGCAGGTTGGCGAGCGAAGCCTTGAAGGTGGCGGTGCCGACATCGCCGGCCACCGGTATGTTGCGTGCGTACAGCGGTGCGCGCCAGCCGCTTTCGGCAAGCGACGAAGCCACCTGCTTGGCGACGTAAAGCAACTCGTACGCGTTGAACACCACGATGTCGCTGTCGCGCAGCAGGCCCAATTGCTGGGCTTCCAGCGCGCTGCCGGAGACCTTCGCCATCGCCACCGTTTCGAACACTTTCTTCAGCGATTCGAACGGATCGGTAGGGTTGCTCTGCGCTGAACGAATGGCCAACTCATGCAAGCCGCCACCTGCAGGTAGCAGGCCCACGCCGGCCTCGACCAGACCGATATAGCTTTCCAAGGCGGCCACGGTGCGCGCCGAATGCATCTGGAATTCGCAGCCGCCGCCCAGGCACAGGCCACGCACCGCCGATACCACCGGCACCAGCGAGTGCTTGATGCGCATGCTGGTGCGCTGGAAGTTCGCGACCATGGCGTCGAATTCCTTGACCTTGCCCGCCTGCAGCAAACCTAGTGCACCCTTGAGGTCGGCGCCAGCGGAGAACGGTTCGGCGGTCTGCCAGATCACCACCGCCTTGAGTTTTTCTTCCGCGATACCGATCGCGTGCTGGATGCCGTCGAGCACATGGTCGTTGACCGTGTTCATCTTGGTCTTGAACGAGATGATGCCGACGTCGTCATCGCCCAGTGTCCAGAGACGGATGCCGTCGTTTTCCCAAACGGTCGTGCCCAGATCGAAGCGCTCGCCGAGGATCGCATCGGGGAAAAGCTGACGCTTATATACGCTGTGTTGTGAGCGCGGCTTATCGGTATTGGCCGCCGCCGAGTACGAGCCAGTCTTGCCATGCACGCCGTTGCGACCATCGGTGACCCACTTCGGCAGCGGTGCCTTGCTCATCGCCTTGCCGGCATCGATGTCTTCCTGAATCCACTGCGCCACCTGCTGCCAGCCGGCCGCCTGCCAGGTTTCGAACGGGCCGAGCTTCCACCCATAGCCCCAGCGGATGGCGAAGTCGACGTCACGTGCGGTGTCGGCAATATCGGCCAGGTGATAGGCGGTGTAATGAAACAGGTCGCGGAAGGTCGCCCAAAGGAACAGCGCCTGCGGGTCGCTCGATGCGCGCAACCTGCCGAACTTCTCGGCTGGATCTTTGATGGCGAGGATGGCGGACACTTCATCCGAAGCTTTCTGTTCGGACGGACGGTAATCGCGCTTTGCGACATCCAATACCACGATATCTTTGCCAGCCTTGCGGTAGAAGCCAGCGCCGGTCTTCTGGCCCAATGCGCCTTGCTCGATCAGGCCGCTCAGCCACACCGGCGCCTTGAAGTATTCGTGCCACGGATCGTTGACCAACGTATCGGCCATGGTCTTGATCACATGCGCCATGGTGTCCAGGCCGACGACGTCGGCGGTGCGATAGGTGGCGCTCTTCGGGCGGCCAATGGCTGGGCCGGTCAGTGCGTCGACCGTATCGAAACCAAGCTTGAATTGCTCAGTATGGTGCATGGTGGCGAGCATCGAGAACACGCCGATGCGGTTGCCGATGAAGTTCGGTGTGTCCTTCGCGTACACCACGCCCTTGCCGACGGTGGTGGTAAGAAAGGCTTCCAGACCTTCGAGCACGCGGGTATCGGTAAGCTTGGTGGGAATCAGCTCGACCAGGTGCATGTAGCGCGGCGGGTTGAAGAAATGCACGCCGGTGAAGCGGTGGCGCATTTCTTCCGGCAGCGCTTCGGCCAGGCCGTTGATGGACAGGCCCGAAGTGTTGCTGGCCAGCACGGCGGTGGGCGAGACATGAGGAGCGATCTTCTTGTAGAGATCCAGTTTCCAATCCATCCGCTCGGCGATTGCTTCGATCACCAGGTCCACGTCTTTCAGCTGGTCGAGGTCTTCCTCATAGTTGGCCGGGATGATCGCCGCCGCACGGTTGCCATCAGCCAGCGGAGCCGGCGACAACTTCTTGAGGTTCTCGATGGCCTTGAGCGCGATACCGCTCTTGGGGCCGTCCTTGGAGGGCAGATCGAACAGCACGGTCTCGACGTCGGCATTGGTGAGGTGCGCGGCGATCTGCGCGCCCATGACGCCGGCGCCGAGCACCGCAGCCTTGCGGATGCGCAGTGCGGACTTGGCTTGGGTGTCCGAATGCGTTCGAGTGAGGTCGTTCATAGGCTTCTCCGTGGTACGAATGCGTAGCAGGTGAATGAAAAACTTCGGTGCGGGAGGCGCATGGCCTCCCGATGAAAGAAATCAGGGTGTGCGCAGGCCAGCGGCGGCAAAGCGAATCAGGTGCTCGACGGTCTGTTCGCGATGGATGGTTTCGCTGACGTCGCTCTTGCGCTGGATGATGCCGAAGCCCGACATGGCGTGCGTCAGCGCGCCGGTGACCAGGTCGATGCGCCAATACAGCTCTTCCTTGCTGAGGCCGGGCAGTAAGCGAGCGAACTCGATGGTGAATTGCCGCATCACGTGGCCATAGTTTTCTGACAAAAACTTGCGAAGGCTGTCGTCGTGCTCGGCAAAGGCTCGGGCCAGCACGCGCATGAACAAGCCACCGCCACCGTCATGGGAAAGCTCCAGGGCAGGGCGGATGAAGGCCGCCAGCACGTCCTCCAGTGACGTTTCGGGTTGTCCGGATATCTGCTTGAGGGCAGCCAGCCGGCGTGCATTGAGCTGGTCCAAGCGGCGCTTGAAGACCTGTTCTACCAGATGATCCTTGGAACCGAAGTGGTAGTTCACCGCGGCCAGATTCACCCCCGCAGCGGCGGTGAGCTGCCGCAGGGAAGCGGCTTCGAATCCGCGTTGGGCGAACAATGCCTCGGCGGCGGTCAGGATGCGTTCCTTCGTAGAAGCGGAGCTGTTCACGGGCACGCCTGTCGAATGAAATCAAACGATCGTTTGAGGATACGCGCGAGCGCCCGGAGCAGTCAAACAGTCGTTTGCATGGCGCTCGGAGCGGGGTTGCTTATGGGCTAGAATCTGTCAAACTTTCGTGAGCTAAATCCGCATTCCGATACGCATTTAGTTCTATCTTCTCTCTGACGGCTGTCCCGTCAGGCCGCCCATTCAACCAGTCCGCATAACCCGGAGCAGACCGCATGGCGCTGGAGCGCACCCTTTCCATCATCAAACCCGATGCCGTTGCCAAAAATGTTGTCGGTGAAATCTACGCACGCTTCGAAAAGGCGGGCCTGAAAGTCGTTGCAGCAAAGATGAAGCATCTTTCGCGTAAAGAAGCAGAAGGCTTCTACGCGGTGCATCGCGAACGTCCGTTCTTCAACGCGCTGGTGGAATTCATGATCTCCGGCCCGGTGATGATTCAAGTGCTGCAGGGTGAAAATGCAGTGCTCAAGAATCGCGAATTGATGGGCGCGACCAATCCGAAGGAAGCCGCCAAGGGCACGATTCGCGCCGACTTCGCCGAATCGATCGACGCGAATGCCGTGCACGGTTCGGATGCTGCTGAAACGGCCGCCGTCGAAATCGCTTATTTCTTCGCGACAACCGAAGTGTTCCCCCGCTAATTAAATTGACGCTCGTGAATCAGGTGGAAAAAGTCAATCTGCTCGATTTTGATCGCCAGGGATTGCGCGAATTTTTCGCGCAGCTCGGCGAAAAGCCTTATCGTGCCGAGCAGGTGATGAAATGGATTTACCACCGCCTGGAAAGCAACTTCGAAAACATGACCGACGTGGGCAAGGCGCTGCGCGCCAAGCTCGAAGCTTCGTGCTACGTCGGTCCGCCTAACACGCTGTTCGACAAAGGCGCTGCCGACGGCACGCACAAATGGTTGTTGGGCATGGACGGTGGCAACGCCGTCGAAGCGGTCTACATTCCCGAACCCACCCGCGGTACGTTGTGCGTATCCTCGCAGGTGGGCTGCGGTTTGAACTGCCAGTTCTGCTCAACCGCCACGCAGGGCTTCAATCGCAATCTCGCGACCTCCGAAATCATCGGTCAGATGTGGGTGGCGGCGAAGCACCTGGGCAATGTCACGCACCAGAACCGCCGCATCACCAACGTGGTGATGATGGGCATGGGCGAACCGTTGTTGAATTTCGACAATGTCGTGAAGGCGATGAGCCTGATGCGCGACGATCTCGGTTTCGGCCTGGCGTCCAAGCGCGTCACGCTATCGACCGCCGGGCTGGTGCCGATGATCGATAAGTTGTCCGAAAGCATCGATGTCTCGCTGGCGGTATCGCTGCATGCAGCGAATGACGAGTTGCGCACCGAACTGGTGCCGCTCAATAAACGTTTCCCGATTGCCGAACTGATCGCCGCGTGCCAGCGCTGGATTGCGCGCAAGCCGCGCACGTCCATCACGTTTGAATACACGTTGATGAAAGGCGTGAACGATCAGCCCGAGCATGCGCGTCAACTCATCAAGCTGATGCGCAAGTTGCCGACCTGCAAGGTCAATCTGATTCCGTTCAATCCGTTCCCGGGCACGCGTTTCGAACGCTCCGATGCGGACACCATTCGCGCGTTCCAGACTCAACTGCTCAATGCGAACATCCTCACCATGTTGCGTCGCACACGCGGCGACGATATCGACGCCGCCTGCGGCCAGCTGAAAGGGCAGGTGCTGGATCGCACGCGTCGCCAGGCCGAATTCCGCAAGCGTTTGGACGAGGGGACTGCTCATGCGGCGTGATCGCATCTTGCTCGCTATCTGCATGGCCACAATGCTGGCTGCTTGCCATCGTTCGATGACACAGCCGGGCCCGCCCCCCGAGCCTTCGCTGCCTGCTCAAACCAAAGCAGAGAAGGCGCAAAATGCTGCCGATGTGCATACGCGCCTGGCCCAGCATTACATCGAGATCGGCAATATCCAGGGTGCGCTGGAGAAGAGCAAGCTCGCGGCGCAGGATGACCCGAATTACGTGCCGGCGCAGACCGTGATGGCGTACATCTACGAGCGCATCAACGACATGGCAAATGCGGAAATCCATTACCGCCGGGCAGAGGAACTGCAGCCTGACAAGGGTGATACCAACAACAACCTGGGACAGTTCCTCTGTCGCATTGGCAAGGCGCAGGACGCTATGCCGTATTTCGGCAAGGCACTTGCTGATCCGTTCTACAAGACACCGGACATGGCCTTGACCAATCAGGGCATGTGCCAGATGCAGATGGGTGATCGTGCTGGTGCCGAGGCCAGTTGGCGCAGGGCGATCCAGCTCAACAAGGACAACGCCGTCGCGTTGCTGCAGCTCGCCCATGTGCTTTACCTCAATCAGGATTACTTCCACGCCAGCGCCTTCCTGCAGCGTCTCGATACGATGGGGCAATTCAACGCTGATTCGCTGAAGCTTGGCTATGACATCGAATCCCACTTGGGCAACAAGGATGCAGCCCAGAACTACAGCAAACGGCTGCTAGGTCAGTTCCCGGACTCGGAACAGGCTCAGGCCCTCAATCAATCCGTACGCCCATGATTTCCGAGCAGTCCAATCCGGCAGTGCACGAGGAAGCATCCTCCGAAGTGCCCGCCATGACCGCAGCGAACATGGAACAGAGCGCTGCCGAATTCCGCTTCAACGAGGCTCCCGGTTTTGGTTCGCGTCTGCGCGCGGTGCGCGAAGCGCGCGGACTGGACATCGAAACCTGCGGCCATGCCGTTCACTTGCCGGTGCGCGTGCTGCGGCAGTTGGAAGGCAACGATTTTGACGGGATCGATTACCAGGTGTATCTCGGCGGCTATCTGCGCAAATACGGGAGCTACCTTGGCATCGACGAAAGCGAAATCGAAGCGGCCATTGCCAAATCCCGGCCGGCTCAGCCGAAGCTGGTGGCGACAGGTGGCGTCTCGCACTCGCGTTATTTGCTGGATCAATATGCCAAGGCTGCCACCTACGTCGTGCTGACGCTGGTGATCGCCGTGCCGACAGTGTGGCTAGGTATGCGTGGAACCCTTTCGCGCGACATGAGCCGCCTGGCGCCGCTCGATGCCACACCCGTCGCACAACAGGATGCGCCGCCGCCTGCCGCACCGGCAGCTTCCACCAGTGCAGCCAAAGCAGTTATGGGTGCGTCGGCGCTGGCCCAAACCGCCATGCCGGTCGCGGCACCCACCGTCGCGGCATCCGCGCCGCACGCGGCCGCCACGCAACCCTTGCTGGCCTCGATGGTGCCGGTGCCGAATCTCGATACCGATGTGGCTGTCACGCCACCCCCATCCACCAATGCTTCCGCAGTGCCGGTTGGCGCAGGTGCGCACAGCCTGACGCTGGAACTGCCCAACGCAAGCTGGGTAGAAGTGTTGGGCAAGGATGGCAGCCGTCTGGAGTACGGGCTGTTGCCAGCCGGCAGCAGCAAGACCTACCGCAGCGATCAACCGCTCGAAGTGCGGCTTGGCAATGCGGCGGGGGCGCAGGTAAGCGTCGATGGTCAGCCCGTAACGCTCGATCCGTACCGCCGTTCCAACATTGCGCATTTCCGCGTCGATATTCAGAACGGCAAAGCCACGCCTACCGGCGCCTGAGCGGCTTGCTCGTGTTGCATTGGGCAGGCTCTCAGGTAGCCTTCGCCCCCCTTCGATCGGTTATGCTTGCGCATTGCCCACCCGCCGGGTGGGCAATGCCGACCGCCGCCGGACAGTGGCGGCGATCGAACGCCTTTTCTGACGCCTGGCGGCGTCTCTTGCGACACGGTGATTGCATGGCATTCAATGCTTACGACGACTACGAACAGAGCGAACGCGTACAAAAATGGTTGCGGCAGAATGGCCTGTCGATCGCTGTGGGTGTCGTCATCGGCCTGATCGCCATCTTTGGTTACCAACAATGGCGCAACCATCGCGTCGGCCATCAGATGCAGGCCTCCGGTCTCTATCAGCAACTGCAAGGCGTGATTGATAGCGGCAACACCAACGCCGTCGACGTCATCACACAACAATTGATGAAGGATTACGCCGATACGCCTTACGCGCTGTTCGCAGTCAGTGATCGCGCGCGCCGGCAGGCGGTAGACAAACAGTTCGACAAGGCGTTGGATTCGCTCGCTTGGGCTGAACAGAACGCTCCGAGCCCGGAACTGAAAGCGCTGGTACAACTGCGTGTCGCACACGTGCAGCTGGCCAAGGGCAACGCCCAGGAAGCACTGAATGCGCTCGATCGCATGCCGGCCAACAGCTACGCCATCGAAAGCCAGGAACTACGCGGCGATGCGCTGGTCAAGCTGGGACGGCGCGATGACGCCCTCAAGGCCTATCAGGCCTCGGTGAGCGCGATGGGTGCGCACGCAACGCAGGACAATGAAGTGCAAATGAAAATCGACGATCTGGCCACGGCCGGGAAGCAGGGTGCATGAAACGTTTTTGGCTGATCGTGGTGACCGGTTCGCTAGTGGCGCTGGCGGGCTGTCATTCCTTCAAGAAAGAAAACATCCAGCCGCCGACGCCGCTGGCAAAAGATTTCAAGCCGACCGTGCAGGTCACGCGTGTGTGGAGGGATCGTGTCGGCCATGGCTCCGGCATGAGCGGCATCCGCATGCAGCCCACCGTGGTGGATGGCGTGTTGTACGCCGCCAGCACCGACGGTGTGATCGCCGCGTATGACGCCAACAGCGGCAAGGACCTGTGGAAAAAGAAAAGCCGCACGCACGGCTGGTTCGGCTGGGGCGATAAGAAGCGCAAAGATGCGTTCTATTCCGGCGGCCCGGCAGTAGCGGGCGATCTGCTTGTGATCGGCACGCTCGACGGCCACGTTTATGGCCTGAGCGCGAAGGACGGCGGCGATCGCTGGGCAGCCACGCTCCCTTCGGAAGTGGTCGATTCGCCCGTGATTGCCGGTGCGCTCACGATCGTTCGTACTCAGGATGGCCGCGTGTACGGCCTGGATAGCAACACGGGCGAACGCCGTTGGGTGAACGACCAAGGCAACGTTCCGCTGCTTAGCCTGCGCGGCAATGGCCCGCTGATGGTCACCAATGGCGTGGTGTTCTTCGGCAGCGATGACGGCAAGATGATCGCGCTGCGTCAGGACAACGGCGAAAAGCTGTGGGAACAGAAACTCGCCAGCGGTGAAGGTCGTACCGACATCGACCGCATGAGCGATGCTGACGGCGGCATCGTGCTCGATGGCAGCACGCTTTACGCCTCCGCCTATCACGGCAATCTCACCGCTATGGATGGTCCCAGCGGCCGACCGCTATGGGCGCGCCCGTTCTCCACCTACGCATCGCTGGCGTTCACCGGCAACAGCTTGTTCGGCGCCAATACCGATTCGCAGGTGTGGGCGTTCGACAAGAGCAGCGGCGCTGACATGTGGAAGAACGACGATCTCAAGTACCGCTGGGTAACTGCACCGGCCGTGCAGGGCAACTATGTCGTCCTCGGTGATTCCGAAGGCTACGTGCATTGGCTACAGACCGGCGACGGTGCGCTGGCCGGCCGCGAACGCCTTTCGAAGAAGGCCATTCGAGCGCAACCTGTGGTAGCCGGTGACCTGGTGTACATCGAGGACGTACAAGGCCGCATCGCCGCTTATCGCGTTGGCGCGAAGTAATCGCTGGAACGATGCTTCGTGTTGCCCGTCATCGCCCTGGTCGGTCGTCCCAACGTCGGTAAATCGACCCTGTTCAATGCGCTGACGCGCAGCCGCGACGCCCTGGTGGCAGACTTGCCGGGCGTCACACGCGATCGTCATTACGGCGTGTGCCGCACCGGCGCACGTCCGTTCGTGGTGGTCGATACCGGCGGCTTGTCCGGTGTCGAAGAAGGTCTCGACGCACTCACCGCGCAACAAGTGCGCCTCGCCATCGACGAAGCGCAGGTGCTGGTGTTCGTGGTCGATGCGCGTGATGGCCTGCTGCCACAGGATCGCAGCATCCTCGATGAGCTGCGTCGAAGCGGCAAACCCATCATCGCCGCGGTCAACAAGACGGATGGACTGGACGAGCAGAACGCGCTGGCGGAATTCGCCGTGTTCGGCATCGCCCAGACCTTGCCCCTGTCCGCCGCACATAACCGCGGTACTGAAGAATTGATTGCAGCGTTGCTGCCGCGGTTGCCGGAAGACACGCACGAAGAGATCGCGCCGGAAGACGACGGCAGCATCCGTGTGGCCATTGTCGGCCGTCCGAACGCTGGCAAATCCACTTTGATCAATCGCCTGCTCGGCGAAAACCGGCTCATCGTTTCCGATGTCGCCGGCACTACGCGCGATCCGATTCGCGTGCCGCTGGAGCGCGACGGCAAGCGTTACACGCTGATCGATACCGCCGGTGTGCGGCGCAAATCGAAAGTCGATGAAGGCGTGGAAAAATTCAGCGTCATCAAGACGCTGCAATCGATGGCTGCCGCGCAGGTTGTGGTGGTGATGATCGACGCACGCGAGAATCTTGCCGATCAGGACCTCACCTTGATTGGTCACGTGGTCGATGAGGGCAGGGCGCTGGTCATCGCCGTCAACAAATGGGACGACATGGAAGCCTATGCACGCGAGCAATGTCAGCGTGCACTCGAACGTCGTCTCGGTTTCGTCGACTGGGCCAAGCAGGTGTTCATATCGGCACTGCACGGTTCCGGGCTGCGCGAACTGATGCGTGCCGTTGTGCGCGCGCACACTTCGGCGACGCGCGAGCTCTCTTCGTCGGATCTAACCCGCACACTTGAGCGCGCTTACGAAAGCTACCAGCCGCCGCTGGTACGCGGCCATGCACCGAAGCTGCGATTCGCGCATCCCGGCGGCAGCAATCCTCCGACCGTCGTTATTCATGGCAGCCGCACCAAGCACATCGCACCTGCGTACCGCCGTTACCTGGAAAATTTCTTCCGGCAACGCTACAAGCTGGAAGGTACGCCGATCCGAATCGATTTCCGCGATGGCGAGAATCCGTTTGCCGGCAAACGGAATGTGCTGACCGAAAGCCAGCAGCGCAAGCGGCAGCGTATGATTCGTGAAATGAAGAAGCGGAAGAAGTAAGTCTGGCGCTGGAGAGGTCCTTTCTCCGTAGCGTTAAACTACACAAATGAACAATTCTCTCGACCGCGAATCCTGGCTGACCTCGCTACGCCAACGCGTACCCGAGATTGTTCCCGCCGAAGCCCTGCGCAAACAGGCGCAAGGTGCACTGTTGATCGACGTACGAGAAGACAACGAGCGTGCAACGGGATCGCCCGTCGGCGCGCTGGCCTTGTCGCGCGGTTTCCTCGAGCTACGCATTGAAAAGCAAGAGCCGAACCACGAGCGCGAAATACTCACCCTGTGTGGCAGTGGGGTTCGCTCTCTGTTCGCTGCCGAAGCCTTGCAGCGGATGGGCTATCGCAACGTCGCGTCGGTATCGGGTGGCTTCGAGCGCTGGAAGGCCGAAGGGCTGCCCATCAGCAGTGCCCAGCTCGATACAGATTCGGCAGAACGCTACGCGCGTCAACTGCGGCTTCCGCAAGTCGGTGAGGCCGGGCAGCTCAAACTTACGCAGGCCAGTGTAGTGTTACTCGGCGCCGGTGGCCTTGGCGCACCTGCTGCGCTCTATTTGGCGGCGGCTGGGGTAGGGCGACTTACCTTGATCGACGACGATCGCGTCGAGCGTTCCAACCTGCACCGCCAGGTTATCCACGCCGATGCGCGCGTCGGCATGCCGAAAACCGAATCGGCTCGCATGACGCTGGCTTCGCTCAACCCGCGCATAAAAGTGGAATTGCACAATGAGCGGCTGCGTGCCGACAATGTGGAACGTCTGCTGCAAGGGCATGACCTGGTGGTAGACGGTGCGGACAACTTCCCTGCGCGCTATCTGCTCGCCGCCGCAATAAGGCGCCTAAACATGCCGATGGTTTACGGTGCGGTCGAGCGCTTCACTGGCCAGGTGGGTGTGTTCGACCCGCGACGCGAAGATTCACCATGCTACCGCTGCCTTTTCCCTGAACCGCCCGACGCAGCCGATGCCCCTAATTGCAGCGAAGCGGGTGTGCTGGGCGTGCTGCCGGGCATTGTTGGCCTGCTGCAGGCCACCGAGGCGTTGAAACTCATCCTGGGTATCGGTGATCCCCTGATTGGGCGACTGCTGTCGTTTGATGCCTTGGGCATGCGGTTCCGCGAAACACGGTTACCGCGTGATCCGGCATGCCCGGGGTGCGGGCCTGATGCGCAGTTTCACGGTTACGAGGACATCGAGCGGCTCTGCGCCGCGGGCGGCTAGCACGAGAGCGCCGTTAGTTGATAAAGGCGTGGGATAATGGGCGCTTCGCAAGTCAGGAGTCCCCATGAGCGCACGCATTCTCGACGGCAAACGCATCGCGCAGGAATTGCTGGAACGCATCGCCAAGCGCGTCAGCGAACGCAAAGCCCAGGGCAAGATGGAACCCGGCTTGGCCGTGGTGTTGGTGGGGACCGACGCAGCGTCTTCGGTATATGTGCGCAACAAGCGCAAGGCCTGCCATCAGGTGGGCTTTCGCTCCTACGACTACGATTTGCCAGCCAGCGCCACGCAGGACGAATTGTTCGCGCTCATCGACAAGCTCAACGCTGATCCGGACGTGCACGGCATCCTGGTGCAATCACCATTGCCGGAGCACATCGATGAAGATGCACTGGTCGACCGCATCGATCCCAACAAAGATGTGGACGGCTTCCAGGCCATCAACGTAGGACGCCTTGCGCTGCGCCGTTTCGGTCTGCGCCCTTGCACGCCACGCGGCGTGATGACGTTGCTCGGTCATACTGATCGTCCGGTGCGCGGCCAGCATGCGGTGGTGGTCGGTGTTTCCAACCATGTGGGGCGTCCGTTGGCGCTGGAGCTGTTGATTGCCGGCTGCACCACTACGTGCTGTCATCGCTTTACTCGCAATTTGGAAACCTATGTGCGGCAGGCCGACATCCTGGTCGTTGCCGTGGGCAAGCCTGGATTGGTGAGCGGCGAATGGATCAAACCAGGTGCTGTCGTTGTGGATGTAGGCATCAATCGTCTGGAGGATGGCCGCCTCGTCGGGGATGTCGACTTTGATGTGGCCGCCGAGCGCGCAAGCTGGATCACGCCCGTACCTGGCGGCGTGGGGCCGATGACAGTCGCAACCCTGATGGAAAACACGCTGGAAGCGGCCGAAGCGCGCAACGTTTAACCGTCGTCCCGGCGACTTCCTGCTGATATGTTTAAAGACACTAAATCCGCGCTTGAGCTGGACGATAACTGCGTCGTCGAAAATTGCATGGGAGCAAGCAGGCAATAACTCGGCTTGGGGAAGGGGGGAGGGCAAAAAAGGCGAAAGCAAAACTCGCGCCGAGTCCAACTCCCGCGTATAATCCTCTCTTTGCAGCGGGACTTTTCGCATGCGCATCCTCGCCGAGGCCCTTACTTACGACGACGTTTACCTCGTCCCGGCCCATTCCCAAATCTTGCCGCGCGACGTGGACACTTCCACGCGACTCACGCGGAACCTTCGACTGAACATCCCCATCGTGTCCGCCGCCATGGACACCGTTACCGAAGCGCGGCTCGCCATCACCATGGCGCAGAACGGCGGCATCGGCATCATCCACAAGAACATGACCGCCGAGCAGCAGGCTGCCGAAGTGCGCCTGGTAAAGAAATTCGAAGCCGGCGTCATCCGCAGCCCCATCACTGTTACTCCGCACACGTCCATTCGCGACGTGCTCAAGCTCACCCGCGCACACAACATTTCTGGCGTGCCGGTGGTAGAAGGGGAGCAACTGGTCGGCATCGTCACCAGCCGCGATCTGCGCTTCGAACGCAAGCACGACGATCCGGTGCGCAACATCATGACGCGCCAGGACAAGCTGGTCACCGTGCGCGAAGGCGCCAACCAGGACGAAGTGCTGCAACTGCTGCATAAGAATCGCATCGAAAAAGTGCTGGTGGTGAACGACGCATTCCAGTTGCGTGGCCTGATCACCGTCAAAGACATCCAGAAGGCCCGCGACAACCCCAACGCCGCCAAGGATGCGCATGAGCGCCTGCTGGTGGGCGCAGCAGTAGGTGTGGGCGGAGATACCGAACAGCGCGTGGAAGCGTTGGTAGAAGCTGGCGTAGACGTGATCGTGGTGGACACCGCACACGGTCACTCGCAAGGCGTGATCGAACGTGCCGCCTGGGTGAAGAAGCACTTCCCGCAAGTACAACTGATTGCCGGCAACATCGTCACGGGCGACGCTGCGCTTGCATTGCGCGATGCTGGCGCCGATGCGGTGAAGGTCGGCGTAGGCCCCGGTTCGATTTGCACCACGCGCGTCGTTGCTGGCGTGGGCGTGCCGCAGATCACCGCCATCGACATGGTGGCGACGGCACTGAAGGACACCATTCCGCTGATTGCCGATGGTGGCATCCGCTACTCGGGTGATATTCCCAAGGCGCTGGCGGCTGGCGCATCCACGGTGATGCTCGGCTCCATGTTTGCCGGCACCGAAGAATCGCCGGGCGAAGTGGAACTGTTCCAGGGCCGTTCCTATAAGAGCTATCGCGGCATGGGGTCGCTCGGCGCGATGGCGCTGGGTTCCAAGGATCGCTACTTCCAGGACGAAGCCGACGCCGACAAGCTGGTGCCGGAAGGCATCGAAGGCCGCGTGCCGTATCGTGGTCCGCTGCGCAACATCATTCACCAATTGATCGGTGGTCTGCGCGCTTCGATGGGCTACCTCGGCGCAGCAACGATCGAGGACGTGCGCAATAAGGCGCAGTTCGTGAAAGTGACCTCGGCCGGCGTAACCGAAGCGCATCCGCACGATATCCAGATCACGAAGGAAGCGCCGAATTATCGGCTGAATTCGTGATCCACACGTGCGTCCCATCGCGCGTCATTCCGGCCTGCGCCGGGATGACACCGAGGCGCTTGCCAGCTTACCTAACTACTTCGTGATCTCGCTGCCATGACCAACATCCACAGCGACAAAATCCTCATCCTCGATTTCGGCGCGCAATACACCCAGCTGATCGCGCGGCGCATCCGCGAAATCGGCGTCTACTGCGAGATCTGGGCGTGGGACCACAATCCCTCCGAGATCGCCGCGTTCGGCGCTAAGGGGATCATTCTTTCCGGCGGTCCGGAATCGACCACGGTGCACGGCGCACCCAAGGCGCCACAAGAAGTGTTCGATTCGGGTTTGCCGATTCTTGGCATCTGCTACGGCATGCAGACGCTTGCCGCGCAACTTGGTGGCGCGACGGAAGCTGCCGATGCGCGTGAATTCGGGCATGCACGCGTGGAAGTCGTCGCATCGGACAAACTGCTTAGCGGCCTCAGCGATCACGATTCCTTTCAGGCGCTGGATGTGTGGATGAGCCATGGCGACCACGTCGCCAAAGCACCGCCCGGCTTCACTATCACCGCCATGACCGACCGCATTCCGGTCGCCGCGATGTCGAACGAAGCCAAGCGCTGGTACGGCGTGCAGTTCCATCCCGAAGTGACGCACACCAAGCAAGGCACCGCACTTCTCAAGCGCTTCGTCGCCGAGATATGCGGCTGCCAGACACTATGGACGGCCGCGCACATCATCGATGACCAGATCGCCCGCGTGCGCGAGCAGGTCGGCAAGGACCATGTGCTGCTCGGTCTTTCTGGTGGCGTGGATTCGTCAGTGGTGGCTGCGCTGCTGCATCGTGCAATCGGCGATCAGCTCACCTGCGTATTCGTCGACACCGGTTTGCTGCGCTGGCAAGAAGGCGATCAAGTGATGGCCACCATGGCCGAGCACATGGGCGTCAAAGTCATCCGCGTCAATGCCGCCGAGCGCTATTTCAAAGCATTGGAAGGCGAGGCCGATCCGGAAGCCAAGCGCAAGATCATCGGCCGCCTGTTCGTGGAGATCTTCGACGAGGAATCGGCCAAGGTCACCGCAGCAGGCAGTGGGCAGGTGAAGTGGTTGGCGCAGGGCACCATCTACCCCGACGTGATCGAATCCGCTGGCAGCAAAACCGGCAAAGCGCATGTCATCAAGAGCCACCACAATGTGGGTGGCTTGCCGGAGCACATGAAGCTCAAACTGGTCGAGCCACTGCGTGAACTGTTCAAGGACGAAGTGCGCCGCATTGGCGTCGAACTCGGCCTGCCACGCGAAATGGTCTACCGCCATCCGTTCCCTGGCCCCGGCCTGGGTGTGCGCATTCTGGGTGAAGTAAAGCCCGAGTACGCCGAACTGCTGGCACGCGCCGATGCCATCTTCATCGAGGAACTGCGCAACGCCGATCTGTACGACAAGGTCAGCCAGGCGTTCGCCGTATTCCTGCCGGTGAAGTCGGTCGGTGTCGTGGGTGACGCGCGCGCCTACGAATGGGTGGTTGCGTTGCGCGCCGTCGAAACCATCGACTTCATGACCGCGCACTGGGCCGAGCTGCCCTTCAACTTCCTCGGCAAAGTTTCCAATCGCATTATCAATGAGATACGCGGTATTTCTCGCGTGGTGTACGACATCAGCGGGAAGCCGCCTGCGACGATCGAGTGGGAATGACTTGAACCGCAAGGGCGCCGTAAGGCGCCCTTGCGGCATTTGCGAGCTTTGTGCTCTGGGTGAGCATCGAATCGCTGTGGCCCGCGTTCCGTAAGCTCAGGACGACAATCCCGCCATACTTGTCACTCCCATCGTTCGCGTAACCGCGCGCAGTATCGCCGCATGCACAGCACGCGGAGATAGTCATGGCCACATCGTCGGAAAAGAGCAGTATCCCTGGCACCCTGAAGACGCCGCCGGTCGTCTCGCGCCAGGACTGGGAGGCAGCGCGACAAGCGATGCTGGTGAAGGAAAAGGCTTTCACTCACGCTCGCGATCAACTTGCGGCCGAGCGGCGGCGCATGCCGTGGACGGCCGTGGAGAAGGCCTATGCCTTCGAAGGACCTGACGGCAAAGTCAGCCTGCTCGACCTGTTCGAAGGCCGTCGACAGTTGATCGTCTATCGCGCTTTTTTTGAGCCTGGCGTGCATGGCTGGCCGGATCAGGCTTGCCGCGGCTGCTCGCTGGGCGCCGACCAGGTCGCGCATCTTGCGCATTTGAACGCGCGCGACACCACACTGGTTTATGCCTCCCGCGCGCCGCAGCCTGATATTGCCCGCCTAAAAGCACGGATGGGTTGGGCGATGCCCTGGTACACCATCACCGACAGTTTCGATGCGGATTTCGGCGTGGACGAATGGCACGGCCACAACGTGTTCATCCACGACGGCGGCAACGTATTTCGCACTTACTTCATCAACAACCGTGGCGACGAAGCGATGGGGACGACCTGGAGCTATCTCGATCTCACCCCGCTCGGCCGCCAGGAAACGTGGGAAGACTCACCCGAAGGCTACCCTCAGACGCCGCCGTATAAATGGTGGAATTGGCACGACAGCTATGTTGCCGATGCGGAGCCCGACAAGAAGTGGGTCGAGGTTTCCGACGCCGGAGAAGCCGCGTTTCGCAAACGCGACTGACTTCGCGCACCGCGGGTCTATGTCTTGAGTGTTGTGGACTGAGCGCGCCAATGTCGGCGATATCGGCGGAATGTCCCTTGGTAGCAGGACAGCACAACTTTCATGCCTGGTTTCTAACGATGCGCATCGGGACACGCGAATGAACATGGCAGAGCAGCATCGAATCGATTCGCACGAGGAATGGCTGAAAGCACGCCTTGAGCTATGGGCTGCAGAGAAGGCCTTCACACGCCAGCGTGACGCACTGACAAAGCGCCGCATGGCCATGCCGTGGGAGCGCGTCGAAAAGCCTTATCGATTCGAAGGACCGAATGGCTATCTCTCGCTCGCCTATCTCTTCGACGGATGCAGCCAGCTCATCGTCTACCACTTTATGTTCGGACCCGATTGGGATGAGGGCTGTAAGTCCTGCTCGTTCATGGCTGACAACTTCAACAGCATTCCGATCCATCTCAATCATCGCGATGTCACGCTGGCAGCCGTTTCGGGTGCTCCGTTCGCCAAGATTGCGGCATACAAGAAACGCATGGGCTGGACTTTTCCTTGGGTGTCATCCCACGAAAGCGATTTCAATTTCGACTATCACGTGTCGTTTACAGCTGACGAAATCGCCAAAGGGGCGGCGCAGTACAATTTTGCGTCCTGGCGACCCGATGTTTCTGATGAGTCGGAATCAGCGTCTTCGCGAAGAACGAAAGCAGCGAGGTGTTCCACACCTATTCTTGTTACGCGCGTGGAACCGAGATGCTCAATGGTGCCTATCACTACCTCGATCTGGTACCCAAAGGTCGCGACGAGGATGGCTTGGACTTCACCATGGCGTGGGTGCGTCGGCACGATCAGTATTGAAGCGTTTGCAAGATGGGAGATGCGCCAACTGATTTCCGATGCGCGAAGCATGAGCTGAAGCGCCGACGTTAGGCCTCGAATTTGATGCTGCCAACCTGCGGGGTTCCATCCAGCGGGATGTGGCGTTGAACCTGTATCATTTGCCCATCTCCCGGGCTTTCAGAACCAGATAAACCATAGAAATGGCAGACGAATCTACCGAAAACCAAGTCTTGCCAGAGTTCAGCGCGGAAGATGAAACCTACATGCGGCGCGCCTTGCAGCTCGCCGCGCACGCGCGCGACGCGGAAAACGAAGTGCCGGTAGGTGCGGTGCTGGTACAGGACGGGCAGATTGTCGGGCTGGGCTGGAACCGCAACATCACGCTGCATGATCCGACTGCGCATGCGGAAATCATGGCCTTGCGTGCAGCGGGGGAGAAACTGGCGAATTACCGCATCGTCGGCGCCACGCTCTACGTCACCCTGGAGCCGTGTGCGATGTGCTCGATGGCGCTGGTGCACGCACGGGTAGGGCGCGTCGTCTATGGCACGATCGATCCGAAGACCGGTGCGGCCGGCAGTGTGTTCGATACGCTGATTTCCGATCGCCACAATCACCGCATCCAGGTACAGGGCGGCTTGCTGGCCGAGGAGTCGGCGGCGCTGCTACGCGATTTCTTCCGCGCGCGTCGCTGATACGTCAGCGTGCAGAAAAGCCAATGCGTTCGCGCATGACTGTTCTACCTTTAGACTGAGCAGCGGATCGGCGCGCGTTCGGCCCAGATTGACCGCGGCAATGGGCTTACCGGCTTTGGCCGCGGCATGCGCGAAGCGGTAGCCGGAAAACACCATTAACGATGATCCGACCACCAGCATGGCGTCGGCCTCGTCCAGCGCTTGCATCGCTGTTGTGACGCGATCGCGTGGCACGTTCTCGCCGAAGAACACGACATCCGGTTTCAGGATGCCGCCGCAATGCGGGCAGGAGGGTACGGCGAATGTACTGAAGTCGTGGCCGTCCAGATCGGCGTCGCCATCCGGCGCATCGTTGGCGTCAAGACTGTCCCATTGCGGATTGAGTGCTAACAGTGATTGCTGCAGCGCATGACGCGGCGAGCGATGTTCGCATGTCATGCAGCGCACCGTATCCAGGCGCCCGTGCAGATCCACCACATTTAGATTGCCAGCTTGCTGATGCAGGCCATCCACGTTCTGCGTAAGCAACAGCTCCAGTTTACCGAGCTGCTCCAGCCTGGCCAGCGCTTGGTGTGTGGGATTGGGCAACGCTTTGCCGAAGCGCCGCCAGCCGACCAGACTGCGCGCCCAATAGCGTTTACGTGTCAGTTCCTCGCCCATAAAGGCTTGGTAAGTCACCGGCTGCGACCGCTTCCAGCCACCTTCGGCGTCGCGGTAATCCGGAATGCCCGAATCGGTACTGCAACCCGCACCGGTCAGCACGAAGAGGCGGCGATGCTGCGCAATAAAGCGCTGCAAGGCATTGTCGTTCGTTTTGGGAACCTGGACTTCCGCAAACGTCATGGCGACCTCTTTGTGACAGCGGCATAGATGGGGCGCCGGCTGTCTTAACACAAGCGAAAATAGCGCTGCGCCCGCTGCAAAGCATCCATGCGGCCTTGTTTCGGGGGTGTAAAATCGTCACCGAGTCGAGCCATGCAGGCGATCCGCTGATCGGAGCCATGGCCGACGCATTCACGAAAACGATGCGTCCGGGGAGGGTATTCCACCCAAAGGAGGCATTATGTTTTCGCATATCCTGGTTCCCACGGATGGCTCCGACCACGCGATGCACGCCGCGCAAATGGGCATCGAACTGGCGCGTTCGCTGGGTGCTCGCATTTACGCATTCCATGTGCTCGCACCGCTTGCCGCGGTCGCGTATTTTTCCGACGTCATCCAGCACGCTGAGGATTCCTACGTAGATCGCGCCATTCTCCGTGCGCAGGAGCGCCTCGCCGAAATCGACGAAATGGCAAGCAAGGCAGGCGTTGCGTGTCATGGCGGATACGCTTTCGATCGCCGGCCCTATGTGGCCATTGTCGGTGCGGCGAAAAAGGAACATTGCGATTTGATCGTGATGAGCACGCATGGTTACAGCACACTCGATCGCATGTTGCTAGGTAGTGAAACGAACAAGGTACTGGGGTGTTGCGATATTCCAGTGCTGGTGTGCCACTGAACTCGTAGGTTGGGGTAAAAAATCCAACGTCGGCCACGCTGGTTGATTTGCGCGCTGCTTGAACTGCTGCGCTATTCCGGATCGACGGAACCGAAGCATTTGCTAGTGGTGAAGACGCTGAAGTTCTTGGTTTCCGTGTTGTGCGTTTCGCTGTTCACCTTGCAGGGCCGTGGTTGCATCGTTAACGCTACTAACGCAGTTAGGGGACTCCAAATCGCGGCGCTACTCAAAATCGGGGGGCGTCGTGGTGGGACTATCGGGACGCAGCAGGTCGCCTGGGTAATTGGGATGCTCTAGACACAACGTGTCATCCATTCCAAACGCTTTCACCGCAGCTACCGCTTCGATACACCAATAGCCGAAGTAGCCGCCTTCAAGTTCGTGATATTTGTACCAGTAGGGTCGCGTGTACATAGCGGGCATCGTCTTGGTGGCAGGCCGATCCAAGTCCGCGTACCAGTGATCTACGAATGATTTAAGCAATTCGGGTTGCTTGTCTCGTGGGGCGAGCACGGTATCCAGCAAGCGTGCATAGGGTTTGGGGTGGCAAAGTTCCGTACCAATGCGGCGGCCTGGTTGGCGCGAAGCAATTACGCGATCGAGCAAGGCGTCTTCGCCTTCGTTGCCGATCAACGCCACTAAACGTTGCCACTGGTCATCAGGAATTTGCAAAGCAAGCGCCAAGCCTACGAGCCAAAAACAGTTGATGTAGTGATCGAGGTTTACTTTCCAGGCCTGGCGGGTGTGTTGCTGTTCGGCAGTCCAGATAGATTTGCCAAGATGTTCAGCCTCCTCCCATGCTTCAAGTAGGGGGACAAAGTGTTGCGACAATAGGTCAATCGAGTCGCCACGCGAGTATCGCAAAAGCATGAGATGTCGATATTCTCGACTCAAGTTAAATACGTACTGAGGTCGATATGTCAGACTTCCGGATGGTTGTTTAAGCGTGGCAATTCTGTCCTCGATATCACGAGCCGAAAACGCGAGCCATTTGCCCCATTCTTCAACACTAAACCGGGTGTCGCGAATCATTTCGTGCCCCTAATAAGGTTGGACGATTGTTGTGGAATCAACTTTCCACTAGGTCCTAGAATTCCTGTCGTGACGTTGCCATATTGGTCAGTGTAGACAATACATTTTTCTACACGGCCCGCATTTAACGCCTTTTCAATCTGTGGAGCCTCGATTCTGCCGACCGATTGCAATATGCGGTCATTGCCAGTATTCGCCCCCGTCAACCACCCATCACTCATCTGCAACCCATCCGCCGTCTGCTTGAGCGACGACGAGCCAAACTTGTACTCCACAATCACATAATCCACATCCGGTCGATTCACTTTCAGCAAATCGTCGATGCCATTTTGTCCCACGCCCGGCACACGTCCGATGCGCTGTGCATTACCCAGCGCATTATCCACATACGAACCGCCAAGTACCTCACCGACCACACCCTTCTGTGCGTTGGTGAGGCTGTTGAAGTTCATCAGCGGTGTGCCGTCCTGCGCAAACACGCCGCCCGACTTCAGCAGCAGGTTGTAATTCGCGCTGTCTGCGGCGGTATTGGCTAGCGCAAGGCTACTGCTCGCATACGCCGATCCAACACCGCCCAGCGCGCCGTACATCAGTTCTGCCGCGCCTGGCGAGACGCCGAACGCATCCTGGATCATCTGCCCACCGAAGGTTGGCGTGGCGACGCCATTAAATAATGTCTGCACACCGGCTTGCGTTTGATCCAGCCCCCAGCCTGTTAGCAGAACGCCACCGCCCGCTGCCAGACAACCCACGCCTGTTGCAAGGCACGTTGTCCCACCACCTACTGCGAGCGAGCCACCGGTCGCTGTCGCAGCACCACCGCCCACCGCTTGCAACAGCCCGCCCGCGCGAGTGATCGGCTGACCGTAACTATTGTTGAACCATGTCACGGCATCCGACGTCTTGTCGGTCCAGCTGTAATTGAATAGCTGCTATTCGACGGGTGCCTGCCCACCGTCTTTCATCGTGATGTAGTTGGTATAGGTTTGCTGCTGCAACAGCGCACGGTCATCTGCGTATTGCGGTTGATTGCCCTGTGCTTCGAGCTTGCTGTAGTAGTCGTATTCCGGCGCGCCTACCGCATACTCGGCGGAGCAGTGCACCAGCCCGCAGGCCGCCGCGCTGAGGTCCGCTTCGCGCTTGGGGTCGCCGCCGGCAAGTTGCTTGATGCGGTCTTTTTCTGTTTGATGCAACTGCCGATTGAATTGTTCGCCTTGCAACGCCGTCGCCGCACCAGCCCCACCGCCCACCGCAGCACCTATTGCCGTGCTCGCCAGTTGCATCATGCTGGCAAATTCCGGTGATCCAGGCGTGTAGCCTTGGCTCACCAAATAGTCGGCCATCTTCTGCACCACGAATTGATTCGCCGCCGCACCTAACGCGCCATCCGCTACATCGCCGCCACCTAGGGCCGCGATGCCAGCACCCACCACGCCGTGCAAGATGGTCCGCTCGGCGCTGCCTTCGGCCCAGCCCATTTGCCCGGCGAGATCACCGGCGGCACGCATGCCCACTTGGCCAGCCACGTTGCCCAGCTCCATGTTCTCCTGCGATTTCTGTGCATCGAAGATAGGATGGAGCGCTTGATTGTTGTCGAGCGTTGGATTTCTATCCAGTCCGGCGAGATCGGAGTTGCCATCGCGCTGGATGATCGTGCCTTGTGCGATGCCTGCAATCGTATCGCTGCTGCTGTTTCCCTTTTGTGGAATGCCCAACATCGGCGAGGCACTGAAGCCGCTGCCGCCGTAACCGCCACCGCCTGCGCTGTAGCCACCGCTGATACCCATGCTGCTCGCACTGTAATTCGCTTCGTTATGGATGCTCTCGTAAGTGAGGCTGTCGGTGTTGAGCAGGTTCTTGCTGGGATCGGCAGTGCTGGCGATCACCCCGCCAATCAGGTGCGTATTGCCACCGACTGTGATGTCGAAACCACCATCGCCTGCACTGATACCACTCACCTCATTCACGCTCTGGTAATGGCTGTTCACCTTGCTCTGGTTGTAGCTGACGCTGCCACCTGAGCCGTAGCCGATCACCATCTTCATGCCTAACTGCTGTTGCTTGCTGGCGTAGTCGCCGGTGTCCTGTTCGCTTTGGATCAAGAGGTTGCCGCCGATGGCGCCGATCACGGTGTTGCCAGTGAGTTGCGCGCCTTTGATCGTGGCGTCGTTGCCAGCCACCAAGGTCAAGGTGTCGTTGGCATTGATCAGGCTTTCGGCATGCGTCGTACCATTGCCGTGCGCACTGCCTTTGCCGACGGAGCCTTGCGCATAGAAGCCAAAGCCGTCGCTGCCGATCACGCTGCCTTGCGAGGCGCTGACGTAGTTGTCGAAATACATGATCCACTTGACGGACTGAGGTCGCAAATCATCGGCAAAATTTCGATTTAGTATATTTTTCACAGTACGGTGAATTTAATCTTCTCTTCATTTCACGATGAGGGGCGTAACCGTCATGGCACGCCTTGAGATTTGATTGATGCGTGCAAATATAATATGCATAGGAGTTTTTTTTCTGATACCCGGACCTGCGCATGCACCTCTCGGCGTAGACGACATCGCTATCTGAAAATCCATAACTAGCACCTCCGAAAATGTCAGGATAACCACACTCAAGTAGCGCAATTTCCACTGGCTCGGTAGAAGTTGATGTGGACCATCGTTCGTACTCGAATGGATTTGGCCTGTCAACATTCCAGACACAACTAGAAGTTGCAAAGCAAGCAACGATTGCGGCAATGAATTTCATGGCGCTTACTCCTTAACTGGCTGAGAAACTGGTCTTTTGTTAGGCGAATCTAGCCAGAAATTTCCGCAGGCTGGAGAGTTGGAGATTCCATAACAATTATGAGAAGTATCTGGCTTACCTGTTGCAGCTCTGATGCCCTGCTCAAACAACGTTGTCCCATCCGGAATTGTTCCTCCCGTAGCAGGATTTCCGCCAATGAACCGTCCCACTGGATCAGCGATATGGTTCTGCAAGGTCAGTACCAGCGCTTGTCGTTGCACTGGATCAGCCAGCGCATTGCGATCTTGCAAGATGTTGAGTAACTGATCGGCTTTGGCAGCGTTATACGCAGGCCCAAAGAAACTTACCGTCGTGCCGGAAAGTATGCCTTCCGCGCCAGGCATCTTGGCAATGGATGCCATCGCATTGCCGATGGTCATCGAGCCGCGGCTGTGGCCGTCGAAATGCAAGCCATCCTGGCCGTAGGTGAGCATCATCCATTTGGTTTCTTCCGTGGCGTTGGTCAAGCCCCAGAAGTCGTTCTCAAGATTTTTCTGGTAACCGGCAATGAGCAGCTCAGATAGGCCATTGTCGGCCTTGGGAAAGGCAATGTAATACTGCGGACCATCTGACGAGCTATGTTGGTTTGCGTATTTTTCCGCTCCGGCGTTGTCATTGAAGATGCCGTTATCTGCAACATGAATCTTTCCATCGCTATCTCGCTGGAGGTTCCTTTTCTCCTCGTCAGTCAACTTGCGGCCTGGCACTAACTTGCCCTCGTCATCCTTCACCACCTCATACACGTCGGCCGCTTCAACGAACATCGCTCGATACGCCTCGTCGGTGTAGTGCGTGCCCGCTTGATACGCCACGCCCTTCAACCCTTGCTCCAGCTCCGCATTCGCTTGCAGCGTACCGAGGTCCGGACGGGTCAATGCCTGACTGTCCAAGCTGGCATCCCGGTTTAGTCCGGCAATGGTTTCGTTTGCCGTTTTGCCCGTTAGCACCTGCTGTGCTTGCCCATTCGTTATCGTGATATTGCCTTGGACGATGGCGCTGTGCGTGGTGCTGCTATGACGCTCATCATCGCTTCCGCCCCCCATCAGATTGCCGACAAGGGTCTTGCCGATTGCATACTTGCTGCCGCTGAGCACACTGCTGTTACTGCCGAAGCTGCTGCTGGATGCTCTGGCGCTGCTTTCATTCTTGATGTCCTCATAGGTCAGTGTGCCGGTCGTCAAGCCGTTCTTGCTGGCGTCCGCGCTGCTGGCGATGACGCCACCGATCAGATGCGTGGTGCCGCCCACGGTGATGTCAAAGCCGCCGCTCCCCGCACTGATGCCGCTGACCTCATTAACGCCTTGATAGTGGCTGTGGGTCTTGGTCTGGTTGTAGCTGAAGCTACCGCCACCGCCATAGCCGATCACCATTTCACCGCCGATTTGCTGCTGCTTGCTGGCGTAGTCGTCGGTGTCTTGTTCGCTTTGGACAAGCAGATGGTTGCCGATGTTGGCGAGCACCGTGTTGCCGGTGAGTTGCGCGCCCTTGATCGTCGTGTCGTTGCCGCTGATGAGCGTCAACGTATCACTGGCGTTGATCGTGCTTTCGGCATGAGTGGTGCCATTGCCATGGGCGCTGCCTTTGCCGAGCGAAGCCTGGGCATAGAAGCCGATACCGCCGCTGCCGATTTGCAGGCCGATACCGCCGCTGGCGTTTTCGTTGCTGCTTTGGAGTGTGTGGTTTTCTTGTTGGCTGAGAAGGTTGATGTTATTGGCGGCGGCCAGGGCCACGTTTTTCCCGTCGATCTGGCTGCCTATGAGGTTCAAGTCGCCACCGGTGGCGGCGATGGTGACGTCGCTCGCGCTGCGGATGTGACTACCGTAAGCAGTCTCGTCATGCGTGACCGTTTGACTGCTGGCGCTGGAGGCACCGATGCCGACGCGCAGGTTGATGCCGCTGCTGGTGCTGGTGCCCGCCAGGGCGGCGGCTTTCGCCGTCTCTTGATAGGCGTTATACGCCTCATAGCCCGTATAGGCGGCTTGGCTGGCGTAGAGAGATTTCAAGCGATCGTCCTGGGCGTGGTCGGCGGCTTGCGTCATGCCATACGCGCTTTGCGCTGCGTTGACCACGCCACCGCTGAGCCCCAGGGTGAGACCCGCTTGCTGCTGCTTATAGCTTTGCGTGGTGTCCTGCGTACCCACTGCCGCATCGATGGTGACGTCCTTGCCGACGATGGCTGTGCCCGTGTTGCTGATCACATCGCTGCCGGTGACATGTACGAGGTTGCTTGCCGTAAGCGTGACGCCGCCGTTCAAGCTGCCGATGACGCTACCTTGTGGGGTGGTGTCGGTTTCGGTGGTGCGCTGGCTCTCCTTGCTGGCACCGATCATCAGGTTCAGGCCGCTGGTGAAGACACCGTTGGTCCGGGTGGTTTTGTCGTGCTGCTCACTATGCGTGCTCGCTGCAATGCCGATGTTCAAATTGTTGCCGGCTGCCATCACCACGTTGTCGGTGGCGACGATCTGCGCGGTTTGCGTGGCGATGTCATGGCCGGCCGCTACGGTGACGGTATTGCCGCTGAGCAGGCTGCCGACGGCGTAGCTGTCCTGCACGGCGTCATGTGTGGTGGTCGTGGTGCTGCTCAGCAGGCCAGAGGTTTTCGTCGTGCTGTCTTGCTGCCAGGTGTGGTGTTCGTAGCCGGCGTTGAGGTTGACGTCGTGGCCGGCGGCAAGCGTGACACCACCATTGCTGCTGGTGGCGTTGGCGGCAACGGTAGTGAGGTCGTGGCCGGCGCTGATCGCCACGCCGTTCGTGGCGTCGAGGCTCGTACCACGCAGCGTTTCGTCATTGCGCAGGGTGGCGGTGTGGGTAGGGCCTTGCTGTGCGAACGACTGGGCGATCTGTTGATCGGCCACGGCGTTCAATGTGATGTCGTGACCGGCGCTGAGGGCGAGTTGGTCGCCTACCTTGAGCTGCGCGCCCTGGCTGGTGAGGTCGTTACCGGCCGCCAACACGGCGGTGCCGCCCGCATTGACGGTGGTGACGTCATGCACGGTCTGTTTTTGCACGTTCGCGCTCGTGCCGCCATAAACCGTGCGTTGATCAGCGTTGAGGTGGAGGTGGTTGCCGGCAATGAGTTGCGCGTTAGCGCCAGCGTTGAGCGTGCTGGTCGTGGCAGTGAGATCGTTGCCGGAGGCAAAGCCCAGGTTGCTACCGGCGTTGACCGTGGCGTGAGCGAGGGTAAGGTTGTTGCCGGCTTCCGCGGCGAGGTTGCCGATGGCCGTGAGCTGGCCGCCAAGGGATGCGCCAAGGCGTTGCGCATCGGCAAGCGAGAGACTGCCGTTGATGTTGCCAAGATTCACGCCGTCCAGATGGAAATCGCCGGCCGTGGCGCTACTGGCCAGGTCATGGCCCGCGACCAACTGCACGTTGCCGCCTTGAATCGTGCCGACGTTGAGCAAGTCTTGCGCGGTTTGCACGCTTACGTTTTCACCGGCGGCAAGGTTGCCGGCATTGAGCAGGTTGCCGGCTTTGAGAT